>Ga0102814_10000713_pt1 | contig 24037 bp, 23 predicted proteins | sample ColrivemetaGS741_FD_79112 | JGI IMG/M metagenome (GOLD analysis project Ga0102814, IMG submission 79112) | Estuarine microbial communities from the Columbia River estuary - Flood tide ETM metaG S.741 | ecosystem: Environmental > Aquatic > Marine > Intertidal zone > Estuary | place: USA...
GCATAATGATAAAAGTCATTAAAACGCCAACAGGTAATAAACTGGAAATGATGAAAGACGCTCTTAAATTCATCATAAGAACAAGCACCACGATGATACAGATAAGTATCTCGTGCGACAATGCTGTTTCTAATGTGCTAATCGTTTCTTCAATAAGTTGAGTTCGGTCGTAAAATGGAATGATTGTCAGTTGACTAACTGTTCCATCGGCTAATGTTTTTTTAGGTAAGCCAGATGAAAAATCATTTATTTTGGCTTTCACATTATTGATTACCTCTAATGGATTGGAGCCGTATCGAGCAACGACCACACCGCCAACAACTTCGGCGCCTCCTTTATCTAAAATACCTCTTCGGGTTTCTGGTCCTAAACTTACATTCGCGATATCTTTAATAAGAATTGGCTTGTTATTAGTAACACTTACAACAGTATTTTCTATATCCTGAGTGCTTTTTATATAACCAAGTCCACGAATAAAATATTCTGCTTTATTAATTTCAATGGTGTTAGCACCTATATCGCGATTGGAATTTTTTACAGCCATCATAACCATATCAATGCCAATATTATATGCTTTTAAAGCATCAGGATTTACATCAATTTGATACTCTTTTACAAAACCGCCAACCGAGGCCACTTCTGAAACTCCAGAAACGCCATTTAATGCATATTTTACATAGTAATCTTGTACCGAGCGCAACTCATCCAAATCCCAGCCTCCGGTAACATTTCCTTGTGGGTCGCGACCTTCAATAGTGTACCAATACACCTGCCCTAAAGCGGTAGCATCAGGACCCAATGTTGGTTTTGCGTCAGCTGGTAATAAGTTTTCTGGTAAAGAATTTAACTTTTCTAAAACTCGTGACCGCGACCAATAAAAATCTACCTGCTCTTCAAAAATGATATAAATACTTGAAAAACCAAACATGGAGGTACTTCGAATAGATTTTACATTTGGTATTCCTAAAAGCGAAGTCGTTAGCGGGTAGGTGATTTGATCTTCAATATCCTGAGGGGACCTTCCGCCCCAATCTGTAAAAACTATTTGCTGGTTTTCACCTAAATCTGGAATAGCATCAACTGGGACTGGGTCTTTTGGTATAAACCCAGTATTCCAATTAAATGGAGATGTGGAAACACCCCAGACGATGAACGTCATTAAAATAAGAACAGTAATTAACTTATTCTCAAGAAAATATTTTATAATTTTATTTAACATGTATATGGATTATTAAACTGTTAGACATTGGTGTAGTAAAAACACCGAATACCTGTCTGCTGACAGGCAGGCAGTAAATCATCCTAATAACATGATGTTATTGGATAACCTAGTCTAAAGTTTAAAAATCAAATTAAATAAGTCTCGTCGAGCTTGTAGATTTGCCTTTTGACGACGGGTGGCGGATAATCTTCGTATGAAGTTACATCATCTTCTACACCCTCAAAAAGCTGAATGTAGGCATAAACAAATGTTGTAACAAAAAGTTGCTTTTCAAAATTAAATTTATCAATTGAAAGTTGCAACTCGTCTTGTCCTTGAATAGCGATCTGTTCTTCTGAACAACAGCCTTTTTTAACTACTGAACATTCTGAATTAGCGGGAAGTGCATCCATTTCCATACCACATCCTTTGGCTTTATGAAATATAGCGGTTTCAACTAAAGTATCTCCGCAATAATGCAAATCGATAGTAAATGACATTGTAGAAAATAAGACTACAAACGACATTAGAATAGCTATTATTTTATGGAAAACTTGTTTCATCACAAACAAAAATACAAAAAAGTAAGTCTAACCCTCCTTAATTATTAATTTATTAACACTTAGGTTTTTAGCTTGTTGTAATAAAAAGCTGGAAGTAACACCATTAAAATGATGGGTTGAATTATAAAACGACGTACATTAAAAAACAAATAATAATCTTCTTGCTTTGGGTTAACAACGAAATACAAATAAATAGCCATTAATATTATAAACGCTACTACATAAATAAATGTCGAAAATTTAATGATGTTTTTGTCCTTAAAAACAACATATAAAATTCCTAAAGAAATGATACTATTTAACATATACCGAAGTGTTGTAAATAAAGTTACTTTAAGTACTTCGCGTCTGGGACTATCCATGTATAAATAATCGTTTTGAAAAAACGTTAAATAGGGGTCGTAAAATAATACATCTTCAAAAACACGTATAAAAATCAATAAAGTGAATAACCCAAAAAGCAATATGTATTTTACGGTATTATTCATTGTTGCTTTTTAATTTAGAAAAACGATTCACCCAAAAAATCCACAATAAAAACACCAAACCATAAATAATAGCAGGAAAAATAACCGTATGGAAAATAGCTTTTTGATGCGGATAATGATACAACCCAATCGTTAACAAAACAATGCGTATTAAATTAACCGAGTAAATTAAAACACTCCCCGAAAGGATATAAAAAAGAGTAGTCTTAAACTTTGACGCAAAGGCAACAATAAAAGACAGAAACAAAATAATGACGCTTATAGAATTACAACCTTCAATGACACGCGCTAAATAAAAATCATTTATAATTAGCTTCATTGAAGGCTCGGTTGGATGCGGTAATACTTGAGCATTGTAACCAAAAGCATTTAATAGAGATTCACTTTGTTTGGCCACTAAATGTGTCATGTAATCTGGATAAAATTTAGATCCATCAGAAAATTGCAAGTAAAACTTATACAGCAAAGATAAAGCGATGTATACCAACAAAAAAGTAAGTATAAACTTTATCACCAACTTATATTTTACAAATAGAGTCTTCAAAAATTAAGGTAAATTTTATTAGGTTAAAATTATGCAAACCAAACATAATATTCATGACTTTTTAAATACTTTTACCAAAACTTTTGAAGTTATGATTTTTGAAAAACTAAAACCCGAAGTAGAAACCATTGTTTTAAATTCTAAAAAAACAGTGAATGAACGCCTATTAAATATTTGTGAACTACTTGAAAAACATGTTGACTATTACAATTGGGTTGGTTTTTATTTTAGAAATGGTAAAAAGGAAGAACTTATTTTAGGCCCATATGTTGGTGCTCCAACAGACCATACCGTTATTCCTTTTGGAAAGGGTATCTGTGGACAAGTAGCTGTAAGCAACCAAAATTTTGTAGTACCCGATGTTGCCGCTCAAGATAATTATATCGCCTGCAGTTTTACTGTAAAAGCAGAAATTGTCATCCCCATTTTCGTAAACGGAGAAAATATTGGTCAGATTGATATTGACTCCAATACGCCAGACCCGTTTACCGAAAAAGACGAACGATTTTTAGAGTTTGTCTGCGCTCAAGTTGCTACAATACTTGGGTAAATTTTGGGATTATAATAATCTTGTTAATAAATCACTGATTTAGTTAAAAACTCACCTTGTTTTTTGTTTTATAAACAGTTGTTGTTTAGTTGAAATAACTACTTTTGCAACTGATAATTACAATATAAAAATGAGCAACGAAAAAACAGTAAAATCAGCATTAATCTCAGTATTTAGTAAAGATGGTTTAGAACCTATTGTTAGAAAACTAAACGAACAAGGTGTAATCATTTATTCTACTGGTGGCACTCAAACATTTATTAATGATTTAGGTATTAATGTGGTTCCTGTTGAAGAAGTAACATCTTACCCATCTATTCTTGGTGGTCGTGTAAAAACGTTACACCCTAAAGTATTTGGTGGTATTTTAAACAGACAAAATCATGCTGGAGATGTTGCGGAATTGGCTGAATATGAAATTCCTCAAATTGATGTGGTTATAGTTGATTTATATCCGTTTGAAAAAACTGTTGCTTCGGGCGCTAGTGAACAAGATATTATTGAAAAAATTGATATAGGTGGTATTTCGTTAATTCGTGCTGCTGCCAAAAATTATGCAGATGTTATTTGTGTGGCATCCGTTAACGATTACGCTGAATTTTTAGAACTTATTTCGGCTAACAACGGAAACATTTCAGAAGAAAACAGAAAACGTTTTGCTGGAAAAGCTTTTAATGTCTCATCACATTACGATACCGCAATTTTTAATTACTTCAACAAAAACCATGAAGAAGCGGTTTTAAAAATTAGCGAAACCAATGGTAAAGTTTTACGTTATGGTGAAAACCCGCATCAAAAAGGGTTTTTCTTTGGAGATTTTGATGCTTTGTTTACCAAACTTAATGGTAAAGAATTGAGTTATAATAATTTATTAGATGTTGATGCTGCGGTTAACTTAATAAACGAGTTTAAAAACGATGCACCAACATTCGCCATATTAAAACACAATAACGCTTGTGGTTTAGCGCAAAGTAACACGTTGCATCAAGCATACAAGGACGCTTTAGCTGGCGACCCAGTATCTGCGTTTGGCGGTGTTTTAATTAGTAATAAAGAAATAGACAAAGCAACTGCTGAAGAAATTAATAGTTTGTTTTGCGAAGTTGTAATTGCACCTTCTTACAATACCGAAGCTTTAGAAATTCTTAAAGGAAAGAAAAATAGAATTATTTTAATTCTTAATGAAGTTGAGATGCCACAAACCAATGTTAGAAGTTGTTTAAATGGTGTTTTAGTTCAAGACAGAAACACCATTACTGATACGATTGAAGGATTAACTTATGTGACGAACAATAAACCATCTAAAAACGAGTTAGAAGATTTAATATTTGCTTCTAAAATTTGTAAGCATACCAAATCGAACACCATCGTTTTAGTAAAAAACAAACAATTATTTGCTAGTGGAACCGGACAAACCAGTCGCGTGGATGCTTTAGAACAAGCTATTCATAAAGCGAAGACTTTTAAATTCGATTTAAATGGCGCTGCTATGGCAAGTGATGCGTTTTTTCCTTTTCCTGATTGTGTAGAGATTGCTAAAAAAGCGGGTATTACGGCTGTAATTCAGCCAGGTGGCTCTATAAAAGACCAATTAAGCATCGATTATTGTAATAAAAATGAAGTTGCTATGGTAATGACTGGAACGCGTCATTTTAAACATTAATAAATTTCCGCGAAAATACCTCTCAGGTTTTAGTCTATCTTTAACAGTGATGCGTTAGGGATTGCAGAGGAAAGCCCAGAGCGAGTTATGATAGTTATCGGACAAAGCGCGGACTTGTAACGAAAAGCCCGACCCGATAGGGTAACGCCCAATAATTAATCGTTAAAAGGCATAAAAAAATTAACTAGTGACTTTTAAAAAAATATGAGTCCTATTAAATATTAAAATATTTATTAACTTTTATTACATTTACGGCATTCGTTTTTAAACCATTAAAAAATATTAATAGCACATGGGCTTTTTTGACTTCCTAATCGAAGAAATTGCAATAGATTTAGGTACTGCAAATACACTTATTATTCATAACGACAAGGTTGTGGTTGACGCACCTTCGATTGTTGCTCGCGATAGAATTTCTGGAAAAATAATTGCAGTTGGACAAGAGGCTGCTTTAATGCAAGGAAAAACACATGAGAACATTAAAACGATTCGCCCGTTAAAAGACGGAGTTATTGCCGATTTTGATGCTTCAGAGCAAATGATCAGTATGTTTATTAAAAACATTCCCGCTTTAAAAAAGAAATTTTTTACTCCTGCCCTTCGTATGGTAGTTTGTATTCCTTCGGGGATTACCGAAGTTGAGATGCGAGCAGTAAAGGAAAGTGCAGAACGTGTTAACGGAAAAGAAGTATATTTAATACATGAACCAATGGCTGCGGCGATTGGTATTGGTGTTGATATTATGCAACCTAAAGGAAATATGGTGGTTGATATAGGTGGAGGTACTACCGAAATTGCTGTTATTGCGCTAGGTGGAATTGTATGTGATAAGTCTGTGAAAATTGCGGGTGATGTATTTACAAATGATATTGTTTACTATATGCGCACGCAGCACAACTTATATGTTGGAGAGCGTACTGCGGAAAAAATAAAAATCCAGATTGGTGCCGCTACTGAAGATTTAGATCTTCCTCCGGAAGATATGAGTGTACAAGGGCGTGATTTACTTACTGGCAAGCCTAAACAAGTTCAAATATCTTTTAGAGAAATAGCTAAGGCATTAGATAAATCTATTTTACGAATTGAAGATGCCGTAATGGAAACCTTGTCACAAACACCGCCAGAATTAGCTGCCGATATATACAATACTGGTATTTATTTAGCAGGTGGAGGTTCTATGTTAAGAGGTTTAGACAAACGATTATCTCAAAAAACAGATTTACCTGTTTATATAGCAGAAGACCCATTACGCGCTGTTGTAAGAGGAACCGGAATTACACTTAAAAATTTAGCTAAATACAAAAGCGTTCTTATTAAATAGGCTTATAAAACATGCAGCAGATTATTAATTTTATAATAAGAAACAAAAACTTTTTGTTATTCTTGTTGCTGTTTTCTATATCGTTTGTTTTCACTATTCAGACGCATACTTACCATAAAAGTAAGTTTTTTAACTCCGCAAATTTTTTAACCGGAGGTATTTACAGTTCCATAAACAATTTCACTGGGTATTTGAATTTAAAATCACAGAATCAAATATTAGCAGAAGAAAACAGTCGTTTAAAAATGCTGCTGTTTAATTCTGAAAATAAAAAAGATTCAACCTATTTAGATACCATAACTTATAGCGGGACTTACAAATTCACGCTGGCGAATGTTATTAGAAACACATACTCAGGAGCTAATAATGTGCTTCTCTTAAACAAAGGGAAAAGCAATGGTTTAAAACAAGATTTAGGTGTTATTAGCGCAAAAGGTGTTGTTGGCATTATAGACAAGACCAGTAAACATTATGCAACTGTTATTTCGGTCTTAAATACTGCAAATAAACTAAGTGCACAGCTTAAAAAAACAAATCATTTTGGCACACTTTCTTGGGATGCCAAATCGCCTCACTTTGTGCAACTTATTGATGTGCCTAAAATTGCTCCAATCAAAAAAGGAGATACTATTATAACTTCTGGCCGCTCATCCATATTTCCAAAAGGAATACCCATTGGTATAATTCATGATTTCAAACTTGATGTCGCGGAAAATTATTATGAAATTAACGTAAGTCTTTTCAATGACATGACCAATATTGAACATGTTTACACCATTGAGAACATTGATGCCACTGAAATTAACAATTTATTAAATAGCGACGACGTTAATGAATAATTCAGTTTTTTTACATACGTTTCGTTTCATTCTACTTGTTTTTGTACAAGTACTACTGTTTAACAATATTAATTTTTCAGGCAATATAAATCCGTTTGTATATATTATATTTATTGCTTTATTTCCTGTAAAAAATAACCGTAGCATCATTATTATATTAAGCTTTTTATTAGGGTTAACAATAGATATTTTTTCTGATACAGGAGGAATTCATGCCGCAGCATGTGTTGTAATTGCATATATAAGACCTGTAATATTAAAGTTTTCCTTTGGAATGATTTATGAACACCAAACTATAAAGTTTAATACAGTAGAGTTCGGCGAAAAACTAACTTACATATCCATACTTACACTTATACATCATTTTGTATTATTTTATTTAGAAATTTTTAGTGTTTCAAAAATAATTTTAGTCCTTCAAAAAACAGTATTTTCAAGTATTTTTACTATTTTATTGATTATTTTAATGACCATTATTTTTAGTAAAAAAACAAAATGAGACGATTTTTACTTGTTATATGCATCGGAATTGTTGCAATAACCTTTATTTCAAGGCTTTTTTATTTGCAAATCTACGAAGGCGGAAGTCGTGATTTATTTGAGGATAACGCCATTCGAAAAGTTTACGACTATCCGAAACGAGGGTTTGTTTTTGATAGAAATGGTATCCTTCTGGTATCCAACCAGCCATCGTACGATGTTATGTTTATTCCCCGTGAAGTAAAACCCTTCGATACTTTAGAATTTTGTTCATTGCTAAAAATAAACAAACAAACTTTTGATAATATTTTTGAAAAAGCATATCACTATTCACCCTGGCTTCCGTCCGTTTTTATCCCCCATTTATCAAAAGAAGATTACGCGAGTTTACAGGAGAAAATGAGGAAATTTGAAGGTTTTTATATCCAAAAACGTTCACTCAGGCATTATGAAACATCCATAGGCGCAAATGTTTTGGGAGATATTGGCGAAGTTAATGATGCCATTATTGCAAAAGAACCCTATTATAGAATGGGTGATCTTATTGGAAAACAAGGTATCGAAAAATCATACGAATTAACTTTAAGAGGTGTTAAAGGCATCAAGTTTATACAAAAAGATAGATTTAACCGAGATTTAGGCCCTTATAAAGGTGGCATATTCGATACGCTTCCGCACCCAGGTAGCGATGTAAGAATAACTATTGATGCGACATTACAAGCATATGGTGAATTACTTATGCAAAATAAACACGGAGGTATAATTGCTATTGAACCAGCGACAGGCGAAATTTTAGCCATGGTTTCAACACCAACTTATAATCCAAATTTATTGGTCGGTCGTCAACGATCGGCTAATTTTTCAAAATTATATAATGATAGCATTAATAAACCATTATACGACCGTGGCCTACAAGCCATGTATCCTCCTGGCTCGCCTTTTAAAATTTTAAACGCACTTATAGGTTTACAAGAAGAGGTAGTAACTACCGAAGACAAGTTTTCTTGTAGCCATGGGTACAGTTATGGTGGCAGAAAAATGGGCTGTCATGGACATCCTAGTCCGTTATCCATGAACGGTGGGATTTATAATTCATGCAATGCTTATTTTGCCAATGTATATAGAAGAATTATAGATAAAAACAGAAACCCCGGAGAGGGATTGGATGTTTGGAGTAATCATGTAAAAAGTTTTGGTTTAGGGAATTATTTGAATAATGATTTATCCGTAGGACAGCCAGGGAAGATTCCAAATAGTAAAACATACGACCAGCTTTATGGTAAAAACAGATGGGGAAGCACGTTTAATTTATCGAATTCAATTGGCCAAGGAGAAGTTTTAACAACCCCTATTCAGTTGGCAAATATGGCAGCGGCTATTAGTAACCGAGGCTATTATTATACACCTCATATTATTAAACATATTGAAGGACATACTATAGATACTAAATACACAACACCTGTTCACACAACTATAAATAAAGAACATTTTGAACCTATAGTACAAGGTATGTTCGATGTTTATAATAAAGGTACTGCGGCAAGTGTTCAAGTTAAGGGCATTGAAATTTGTGGAAAAACAGGAACTGCCGAAAACTTTGTAAAAGTGAATGGTACCCGTATGCAGTTAACAGACCATTCTATTTTTATAGCTTTTGCACCTAAAGACAATCCAAAAATTGCGATTGCCATTTTTGTTGAAAACGGGTACTGGGGAGCTCGATTTGCAGGTAAAATGGCCAGTTTAATGATTGAGAAATATATTAATGGCACGATAACCAGAACCGATATGGAAGATTGGATTTTGAGGCATACTTTAGAACACGAATATGCAAAACCATATTCTGGAAAACCGTTTGGTATTAATAAGAACACGACTTTAGAGGTTGTTGAAGAATCGGAATACAAGCATCTTAAGGAATTATTAAGCCAGATTAATAGCAAATCTACTGACCCTGCGGAAATAAGAAAGAATCAGGGCGCTAATTTATAGTTTGAAGCACAGCTAAAATAAATTAAATAACGAACAACGAGATTATAAACAATAATGATTACTGAAGCTAGTAAATATTACAAATTTGATTGGATTACTATCATTTTATTTCTATTGCTCGTTGGCTTTGGGTGGCTAAATATTGTATCAGCATCTCACACAGGTGAAAATATAAACTACTTCGATTTTTCACAACCCTATGGAAAACAACTCATATTTATTTTTTTAACCATCGGTTTAATTATATTGATTTTAGCGGTAGAAGCCAAGTTTTATGAGCGTTTTTCAAGCGTTATTTATATTATTTCTATGCTGTCGCTTGTAGGACTATTTGTTTTCGGAAAAAGTGTTAATGGTGCCACTTCCTGGTACGGTATAGGTGGCATGACTTTACAACCAAGTGAGTTTGCAAAAGCAGCTACAGCACTCGCTATAGCAAAATACGTGAGCGATTTAAACACTGATATTAAAAAAATTAAAGATCAAATTTTAGTATTCGGCATAATTGCAATTCCTGCAATTTTAGTTTTGCTACAAAAAGATGCGGGAAGCACTTTAGTTTATGGTTGTTTTATTTTTGTTTTATATAGAGAAGGCTTGTCTCCAATCTATTTATTAGTCGCATTCTTATTAGTTGTCATATGCCTTCTTTCATTAAAATTTGGCGTATTAGTTACATCAATCTCCGCAACCTTATTTATACTTGTCTATCACTTTACTAGAAGAAGAAAGCCTTTACTAATACAGCCAATTTCAATAATTCTTATTTGCATTTCAATTTCATTTGGTGTTAAATATTTCTATGATAATATTTTACCCTTTCATCAAAAGGACCGTATTACTATTTGGTTAAGTTTAGAAAAGGATCCTATAAAACTGGAGCGAATGAAAAAAACAATCGCTTATAATTTAAATGAATCTGAAAAAGCCATTGGTTCGGGCGGATTAAGGGGAAAAGGTTTTTTACAAGGTACAAGAACAACTGGTAAGTTTGTGCCCGAACAACATACTGATTATATTTTTAGTACTGTTGGTGAAGAATGGGGTTTTATTGGCAGTACTGCAGTTATTATTGTATTTATTTTACTGCTATTACGTATCTTACATTTAGCCGAACTACAACGATCGCAATTTAGCCGAATGTATGGTTATGGCGTTGCGTCGATTATTTTTATGCACTTTTTTATAAATATTGGGATGGTAATGGGAATAATTCCTACCATCGGTATCCCTTTACCTCTATTTAGTTATGGCGGTTCTGGTCTTTGGGGGTTTGCAATCTTGGTATTCATTTTTGTGAAATTAGATTCTGAAAGAATTAACCAATGGTAACCATCATTAAAACGTAGTCTTTTTATATGAAAGCGAATATATCATTAGTTGTTACTCTACTTTTGTTTTTTGGCTGTTCTTCCATTAAAAACAAGAACGCTAATTCCTTTACTAATAACCAGATTTCATTAATTAAAAGCGCTGATTCACATACACCCATGCGCGTTTTTAAAATAAATAAAAAAAGCGATTCACTTTTACTTAGAACAAAAAGCACCTATATAAAAGCAAACCCTAAAGACGAGATTTTACAAACCTTTGTACAAAGACTTTTTAGAACTGTAACTGACAGCTTATCTTTAGGAGTTGGTATTGCGGCACCACAAGTGGGTATATTAAAAAATATTATCTGGGTACAACGTTTTGATAAAGAAAATTTTCCGTTTGAAGTTTATTTAAACCCAATCATAGCTAATTATTCTGAACAAAAACAATCGTATACAGAAGGCTGTTTGTCTATTCCTAACAGAACGGATAAATTAAACTCAAGAGCTTATAGAATATTAATAGAATACGACATGATGGATGGAAAGCATAAAGCCGAAACCGTAGATGGATTTACATCGGTTATTTTCCAACATGAAATTGACCATTTAAATGGCATTTTGTATATAGACCATCTTCAAAAAGAAGTAATAGATGCCAAAAAGAAAAAATAATTACTTTTTAATTTCGAGTTTTTCAGCAAAATAATCGCAAAAATCTTTCATAGTTGCGGTCATTTTTTCGTCTTGAGTCGCTCTATTAAAAGTATCACTCATAGCCACTAAAGTTTGATGAAAAAACACTTTCATTTCATCAACTGGCATATCTTTAGTCCATAAATCTATTCGTAATGTTTCTTGCGCTTTGGCATCCCAAACGGCCAGCATCATAGCTTTTGCTTCTTCATTGGTAATTCCACCATCTTGCGCTGTCCAAAATAATTTTTCAGGCACGCGATTATCATCAAGCTCAACATTTAATTCTATTCTGGATGTTTTTGTTTTCGACATTATTTACGTGGTTTAAATTTTGAGTTATTAAATATTTCTTCCGGACTTTTTAAAAGCATCTCCTTTAATGAGTCATCATTACGCTCCATATAGGCTCTCACTATCTGCCACCCCATATATTGACCTAATCTTCCGGGAGATTCAGAATCTATATCTTCCAAATAAAATTTAGAAAACGGTGCAGGTGTTATAAATCTGCCCGTCAATTTTGTGTCGGTACTAAAAAGTAATTCGCGTTCAACAAAATAACGCCAAACATAACTTTCGTTGGCAATCGCCCAATCTAATTGTTCCTGAGTATAACCAATTCGAGACGCCTCTGTTTTAAACGGAATCACAACATCTGAAAAATAAAGCTGCTTACCAAAATAAATCATTTCATCTAAAAAAGTTTTATTTGGAGCTTGGTAAATGTATTTTTCAGCATATGCGATGGCTAAATCAACTACAATTTGATCCTTTTTCAAATCTTCCCTGATATATTTTGGAATGTTTTCGTAAAATTCATGATTGGTGCCTAAGTAAGTATCTAAAGCAATAACAGCAATCGTATCAGTAACAATAACACGGTTTCTATAATCAACATCGCTAGTGGTAGTAATAACACGTGGCGGATAAAATTCTGGAAAATTATACTTTAAATGATTGAATAAAGATTCAATTTCAAGTTGCGTATCGCTAATATTTAAAAACTCCTTCTCAACTTCATTAAATAAATGCTTTTGCAAAGTATCAGAAATTTTTGAAATCCAGAATGAGTCCTGATATTTTTCTGAAAACATAAACGGATACGCTCTTTTTAAATCTGGCAAACTTTGATAAGTCACTTTGCCAAACAACAAATCAAATCTTTCTATATGGACATCGGTGTTTATTTTAGCAATGTCACTTTCTAATTTGTTATCGTTTTTACATGAAAAAATCATTGCTGTAAAAACTAAAAAAAATAATATATTCTTCATATAAAACTTAAGCGCTTTAAATTTTTATTAATTGAGTGATTCGTTTATTTTTGTTAGCAAAGGTAACATACTTAGATTAAAATTCATTTATTATGCAAACAGAAAAAGTTGTGGATTATATAGTTAATTGGTTAAAAGAATATGCCACAAATGCAGGTGTAAAGGGTTTTGTTATTGGTATTTCTGGCGGCATCGATTCTGCGGTAACTTCAACTTTATGTGCAAAAACAGGGTTTCCATTACTTTGCTTAGAAATGCCTATACATCAGGCACCAACTCAAGTGAGCAGAGCATTAAATCATATAAATTGGTTAAAGGACAAATACCCTAAGGTTAGTATGACTCAGGTTAACTTAACCCCGGTCTTTGATAGTTTAATAGCTTCTTTACCACCAGTAAATAATGAAGAAGACCGTTTTATGTCGTTAGCTAATACGCGCGCCAGATTACGTATGACATCGTTATACTATTTTGCTGCTTTAAACAACTATTTAGTAGCAGGAACTGGGAACAAAGTTGAAGATTTTGGTGTTGGTTTTTACACCAAATATGGCGATGGCGGTGTTGATTTAAGTCCGATAGCAGATTTACTTAAAACAGAAGTTTATACAATTGCAAAATATTTAGATATTAACGAAGCTATTATTAAGGCTGCTCCAACGGATGGTTTGTGGGGAGATGACAGAACCGATGAAGATCAAATAGGCGCATCGTATCCAGAACTTGAATGGGCCATGAAAATGGATGGATTAAATAAGAAGGCAGAAGATTTTACTGGTGGAGAAAAAGAAGTATTTAAAATATATAAACGTTTTAATACTGCCAACAAACATAAGATGATTCCTATACCCATTTGCGAAATTCCTAACAAACTGCTATAACTATTGCGTATTATTTAAAAAATAACTACATTTACAGCAAGCTTATTCTCTCAAAAATAATATTCTCTCTAACTTAATTATAACAACCAAAGCTTAAACAATTATGATAAAATTATTAATAGCAGACAACCACCCGATCACAAGAAAAGGGCTTGAAATTCTTTTTTCAGCATCTTCTAACATTAAAATCGTTGCAAGTGTTGATAATGGCGAAGCCATTTTAGACTACATCAAGAAAAACCCTGTAGATATTATTTTAACTGAAGCCGACCTACCAAAACTAAACGGCTTAACAGTTTTACGTCATTTAAAACATGATTTCCCTAACATTAAAACCATCATTTTTAGTGCACAACCTGAAGAGGTGTATGCCATTAACGCCATTAAAGCTGGCGCATCTGGATTTTTACACAAGTCGGTTAATGTAATTACTATAAATGAGGCCATTTTAAAAGTTAATGATGGCGGTATTTATTTAAGTAATGACCTTACACAACAATTAGCTTTTGGCAACAGAGTTAATAAAGGTGGTTCATTCTACAAAAAACTCTCTACACGAGAAGCAGAAGTTTTAAAACTTTTAACAATTGGCAGAAAAAACAAAGAAATCTCGAAAGAGCTAGATATTAACGAAAAAACAGTTAGTACTTATAAAGCACGTTTAATGCGTAAATTAAAAGTCACTAATTTAGTTGATTTAGTTAATCAAGCGAAGCTTAACGCAGAATCATAAAACCCTATTTAGTTTTCTAGATAGCAACATTTTTAGACCCGAATAGTCTTTTACTTCTTCAAGTATATTTCTATTCGTGTCTATTTTATTTTGTAAAGTTTCTTGCTGAAATTCTTTTACTTTCTGGTCTATAAGAAAACAACGTAAACTTAAGATGGTTTCACTCACTAGTTGAGGCAGGTTATCAATCTTTTTTTTAGGATAGATATTCATACGCTCCCAATCATGTAATTCGTGGCGATCATCTTCCATTAAAATATGTGAGATTTCGTTACCCATTTCTGCATCTACCGCATTAATAAAGTTTTTAAGTTCGAATTCCGGGTTTTGGTTAAGTTTATCTATAATGATATAATACAAGGTTTTAAAATTTGTTTTCGCAAACTCCATTTCATCTTCCTGAAGGTCTAAAAACACTTTTTCAAATACCTTGGCTTCATTAATAACAGGCTCTAAAACCAAATTACCTTTATCGTTTTCTTTTAAAACCAAATCTTCAAAACGTTCCGTTTTATTTCCATAGAGTAATAAAACTTCTATTATTTTTTTCTCTAAAACATATTGAACGTTTACTTTCTCAACAGGTTGTTGATGCTTAATAACCTCAAACGCTTTTTGCTCACTTTTATACGCTTTGTTTTCCTCCTGAGATTCCTTTTTACTAATTTGAGCCAGTGTGCTAAACAACACTTCTTCACTAATATCCATAATTCGGGCACATTCCTGAATATAGATTTCTTTCTTTATGCGATCTGGAATTTTAGAAATGCTATTTACAATATCGCGAACTGTTTCGGCCTTTTTTATCGGGTCGTTTTTAGATTCTTCAAATAAAACAGACGCTTTAAATTGAATAAAATCTTTCGCATTGTCTGTTAAATACGAAGTAAGCTCTTCTAGTGTGTTTTGTTTAGCAAAACTATCCGGGTCTTCTCCTTCGGGAAATGAACAAACTTTCACGTTCATACCTTGCTCTAAAATAAGGTCGATTCCACGAAGTGATGCTCGCAGTCCAGCCGCATCGCCATCAAAAAGTACTGTTATATTTTTTGTAAGTCTGTTTACAAGTCGTATTTGTTCTGATGTTAATGCTGTTCCAGAAGAAGATACCACATTTTTTATCCCAGTTTGATGAAACTGAATAACATCGGTATAGCCTTCAACCAAATAGCAATTGTCTTCTTTTGCAATACTTTGTTTGGCATGAAAAATACCGTACAACACATTACTTTTATGGTAAATATCACTTTCTGGTGAATTTACATATTTAGCAGCTTTTTTGTCGTTTATTAAAATACGTCCGCCAAAACCCAAAACACGACCACTCATACTTTTTATAGGAAACATAACGCGACCTTTGAATCTGTCAAATCGTTTGTCTTCTTTTACAATAGTAAGACCTGTTTTTTCTAAAAAATCAATATTGTAACCTTGTTTTAAAGCCTCATCGGTAAAGGCTTGCCATTCATTTAACGAATAACCTAAATCGTATTTTTTAATAGTCTCTTCTGTAAATCCTCGTTCTTTAAAATAGCTTAAACCAATGGATTTCCCCTGGTCTGTTTTATGAAGTATTTTTTGAAAATAAGCATTTGCAAATTCACTTACTAAATACAAACTTTCTCGCTCGTTGGCTTGGTCTTTTTGCTCGTTACTTTGTTCTGTTTCTTCAATTTCAATATTATACTTTTTAGCAAGATACTTTATGGCTTCCGGATACGTAAAATGTTCGTGTTCCATTAAGAAAGCTACCACATTACCGCCTTTACCACTACTAAAATCTTTCCAAATTTGTTTAACAGGCGATACCATAAAACTTGGTGAACGCTCGTCGCTAAAAGGGCTTAAGCCTTTAAAGTTACTTCCCGATTTTTTAAGATTTACAAAATCGCCAATAACTTCCTCTACGCGAGAAGCTTCAAACACTTGGTCTATTGAAGTTGGTGATATCAATTTAAGAATTTTTACTCTAAATATTTAAAGTGTAAATGTAATACAATCTAATGAAATTATAAATTTAAAGATAAACCGGGATAACTTTTTTAATGAAGACTATCCCTAACTAATTACACCATATGACAATAATCATATTTTACACACTACATCTATTTTACCTTTATCGATCTAACCAACACAATAGCCTTGTGTAATTAACCATACTAACAATGAATACAAAAACTATTTTTTCCACGTCAAGAATTATCTTAGGTTTATTTCTAATAATCTATGCATTAAACCAATTTATGCATTTTTTGCCATCATCATATGGCACTATGCCAGAAAACACGAGAACATTTATTGATGCAGTGGCGCCTTATCTACCTTACCTTTACTTCTTTGAAATTTTAATTGGCTTGCTATTGATAATTAATAAATGGACACCTTTTATGATTATTGTTCTCTTTCCATTAACAATTGCTTTCTTAATTTTTAATCTTTCAGACAATGATTATATTAATATTTGGCCTTCTATAATAGTGGCGTTTTTAAATATTGTGCTAATGTTTAATTACAAGGATAAGTATAAGCCACTATTTTCATGAATTTTAATTCGTTTTAAATAGGCTAACAGTTTTAAATAAAAATTAAATCAAACCTTTGAAGTTAACTTTAAAGGTTTTTTTGTGTTTGAGGATTTTGATTTTATTAGCCTTTGAATTATTAAAGTAGCAATCTTTAGGCACATGCTTGCCTGATACTTTTTATTTTTAAATTTTAAAGCTGTTTTTTAACTCGGTATATTTTATTAACTTAAACAACAGAATTCTCAAAAAATATTATTGAGTATATAATTAAAACTTATAAAAAAGATGTACTTTATTAAAATTTCGAGTAATTTTTAACAAATCCGAATAAACCCTGAATTTTATTTACTTTAAAAGTTAATTTATTATTTTTTTTTTAACATTTCATTATATTTGGAAATATACTTAAGCTTATGGATAGTAATCAACTTTTCTCATCATACGAAAAACTTCCAAGTACTTGGGACGAAATGTACTGTGATAACTCAGAGTTCAGAAAACATTATACAGGTTTTATTGAATACCTAAAAAATACATCGCCGGAAAAACTTACGAAAAAGGAAGATTTATCTAAACAACTTTTCATGAGTCAGGGTGTTACATTTACGGTGTATAATGATAATGAGGGTATTGAAAAAATATTTCCTTTTGATATTGTTCCCAGAATTATAACTGCGGAAGAATGGGATAAAATTGAAAAAGGTATAAAGCAGCGCCTTAAAGCATTAAACCTGTTTATTAAAGATATTTATAATGAGCAGTTTATTATTAAAGACGGTCTTATTCCTGCCGAATTAATTTATTCGTGTCCTAATTTTTTACGTGAAATGAAAGGTGTTAAAGTACCTTATGATGTTTATGTTCATATTTCTGGCGTTGATTTAATTAGAAATAACGACGGCGAGTTTTATGTTCTTGAAGATAATTTAAGAACACCGTCCGGAGTAAGTTATATGCTTGAAAATCGAGAAATTTCTAAACGATTATTTCCTGGTGTTTTACCAAAAAGTAATGTGCGTTCGGTTTCCAATTATCCAAACATGCTTTATAAAAAGTTAAAGGAACTTTCAGATAAAACCGATCCTAATATCGTTTTATTAACTCCCGGTATTTACAATTCGGCTTATTATGAGCATACAACTCTAGCCAGATTAATGGGTATTGAATTAGTAGAAGGCAGTGATTTGGTTGTGAAAAATCATTTTGTGTACATGAAAACCACAAATGGCTTAAAACAAGTTGATGTTATTTACAGACGTGTTGATGACGACTTCTTAGACCCGCTTGAATTTAACGCTACTAGCGTTTTAGGTGTGGCAGGGATAATGTCTGTTTACAGAAAAGGAAATGTAAATATTGTAAATGCACCTGGAACAGGAATAGCAGACGACAAGGCTATTTATATTTATGTGCCAGACATGATTAAATACTATCTGAACGAGGAACCTATCTTAAAAAACATTGAAACATATCAACTAGGTTTGCCTGAAGATTTTGAATATGTTGTTAAAAACATAAAAACCATGGTTATTAAAAAAACCGATGGAAGTGGTGGATACGGCATGCTAATGGGCCACGAAGCTACGGAGGCTGAAATAAAAGACTATATAGATAATGTTAAGAAAAACCCGAGTGGTTTTATTGCGCAACCGATATTACGTTTATCAACCGCGCCTTGCTACATTAATGGTCAATTATCGCCCCGATGTATAGATTTACGTCCATTTGCGTTGTGTGGTAAAGATGGTATAGATATTTGCCCTGGAGGTTTAACACGAGTAGCTCTTAAGAAAGGCTCGTTAGTTGTAAACAGTTCGCAAGGTGGTGGAAGTAAAGATACATGGGTATTACAATAATTCTGAAAAATTTAAAATATGTTAAGTAGAGTAGCAAATAATCTTATTTGGTTGGATAGGTACATGGAACGGGGAAATGGTATTTTAAGTTTACTTAAGGTAAACTTTTATGCTAATCAAGACTCTCCCGAACTATTTTCATGGACACCAATTATAAATAATTTTACCACTTCAGAGAATGAATTTTATACTGAAGACGCCATTGAATGTATTGATTTCATGGTATTAAATTCAGGTAATTCTAATTCCATTTTAAATATTGTTACAAAGGCCAGAGAGAATGCTCGTAGCGTTCAAGAGCATATTTCAAAAGAACTCTGGCTATGCATTAATAACTACTATTTGTATCTTACAGACAAAGATTTATCAAGAAGACTGCGAGAAGAAGATCCTGTTCAGTTTTTAGAAGACCTCAGGAAACACCATTTAATTTATTATGGAACCGCAGATATTACCCAAGAACGCGGTCCTGCTGATAATTTCATGAACGTTGGTAAATATTTAGAACGTGTGATACAAATTTCAGATTTTACTGCCATTAAACTAATTGAGATTGGTAAAACAACCGATAGTTTAGAGAAAGGCTTTTATTGGAAAAACTTATTACTTTCTGTTGGTGGTTATCAATTATATTTAAAAACACATAAATCTACTTTTAATGAAGACCATATTATAAGTTTGGTTTTCCAGGATAAATTATTCCCAAGGTCCGTTTATTATTGTGTAAACAAACTTAACTGGCATATAAATCAGCTCATAGAAAGTAACCAACTTGAAAAAAATAATTTAGAATTTTTACTTGGAAAGCTAGAAAGTACTATAAAGTACACTACCATTGAAAGTATTAACGAGCAAGGATTAAATAATTATATTGGAAGTATTAAAGACGATATCAGAAATATCTCGATGAATATTAATTCCGTTTACTTTTCTAATACTAATTGATTTTTTAAAAATAATTATGCCAACATTCTTTATAAAACATATTACAAAATACAGTTATAGCAATCCTGTAATTGATGGAGCAAATTTAATTAGATTACACCCCATTGATGATGAATATCAAAAGGTTGCTTCTCATTTTATATCGGTTACAAACAACCCTTTTATTGAAACCTATATTGATTTTTATAATAATAGAGTTGGTACGTTTGTAATTTCAGAGCCACATGATGAATTATCCATAATTTCTGAAGTTGAAGTAACTACCAAAGACAAGTTGTTTCCAGATGATAGTGAAGCTGTTAAAACACAATGGGACGAAATAAATTCGATAAAATATGATGCCAATATTTATGATTTTTTTAAATACATATCTTTTAGTGGGTCAACTGATATTTTAGATTTGATTAATGAAAAAAGTCTTAAAGAAAAAACGCCTTTTAAAGCTGCTTTAGAACTTTGCCAATATGTTTATACCAATTTTAAATACATAAAAGGTGTTACTAATGTAGACTCTACTTTAGATGATGTTTGGATTTTAAAGGCTGGTGTTTGTCAGGATTTTACCAATATTTTGCTCCAAATGGTTAGAATGTGCGGTATTCCTGCGCGTTACGTGAGTGGTTATATTTGTCCTACCGATGATATATCGAGAGGTGAAGGCGCCACCCACGCATGGATTGAAGCCTATATTCCTTTTTATGGTTGGCTAGGATTAGACCCTACAAATAATGCTATTGCTAACGAAAACCATGTACGTTTAGCAGTTGGCAGAAATTACGACGATTGCTCGCCCGTAAAAGGTGTTTTTAAAAGAAAAGTAGAATCTGATCTATTTGTTAAGGTAGAAGTTAGCACTACCAAAAGGAAAGAAGCCTCTAAAATTCCACCAAATACATTTACAGGTTCTGAAACCAATAACAGTTACCAACGAAATTTAGAACGTATTCAGCAACAACAATCACAACAATCACAACAACAGCAGCAACAGTAGTAGTAATTTTATAAACACTACTTCAATAGTAATAAAAATCCCTAATTCATAATGATCAATATCATTGCGCATTAGGGATTTTATAGTTAATTTTTTCTGTTAATTATCTATGCTTTTAATTAAAGCTACCTAGTTAATCATTAAAAATTAACAAGATGAAAAATAAAATATTATTTGGGTGGATGATTATGATTACCATGGTATCCATGGCTCAATCTTCTAAAATTGATGTTCTTTATAACGAAAAATCAATTGGTAAGGATATAAAATCTCACAAAGCTATAATTGCTCAAGAGTATATTTTTCCAAAAAGAATTCATGAAATATATCTGGATACAATATCTGGTAATATCACTTTAAAACTAAGAAAATTAAGTAAAAATGGTAAAGTACTTGATATTTCTGGAGAGGTTTTGGTTTTCGACCTAATCAATAAACAGGTAAAATGGGATAAAAAAGTGGAATTTACCACAAACAATATATATCAGTATGGTAATATTATTACACAGAATATCGGAAATAAATTAATTTGCCTAAACAACGAAACCGGTGAGAAAATATGGGACATAAAAAATGATCTATACTATGTAGACCCTATTAAAAAAATTGGTGTTGGATATAAATACAAGGGATTCGCAGGAAATTTACACACCCTTGAAGGAGTTAATTTAATAAGCGGTAATTCTCTCTGGGAAAAAGAATTAAATAGAGAATACGGATGGAATAAAACTATACAATTAAATGATTCGACCATACTAATCGCAGCTTCCGGATTACATACAGTTAATATAAAAAACGGTAGTGGTTGGGATTTTAATTTAGTTACTGGACAAAAGGATTACAAAGAAACTATTGCTAAAAATGTTGCTGGTATAACCATAGGGATTTTAACAGGCACCTATATTACATCATCTGGTCCAAATGTAGTTAGAGAAATTATTTCTAACATTATCATTGACAGTTCAGAAATTTATATTGCTTCAAAAGAAAGTATTTCAAAAATCAATAAGGTAAATGGAAAAATAATATGGTCAAATCAATTACCAGAAGATTTAACTAGTAAATCGTCCATTTTCATAAAAGACAGTTTATTGTATTTAATTAATAATGGATTTGCATATTGGGGAGACAAAAAAATTGACTACGGAATTCCTTTTATTAATGGTTTAAACCTAAAAACCGGAGAACAAATTTTCTATAAAACTATAAGTGAAAAAAAAGACCCTATTTGTGATTTTAAAACTTATAATGACACTTTATTAATCTCTTATAAAAACAGATTGACAAAATATTCATTAAAAGATGGTTCAGAATTATTTTCAAAAACATTTGACCAAGAAGAATATGGGGATCTTAAATTTTTTACAGGTAATCATATTTATTTAAAAACTAGAGAAAATAATTTTACCCAGCTTACAAAGTTAGATTCTACAAAATATTATATTCAAACTAGCAAAAGAAAAACTCTCATACTAGATTATGATTTTAATATTATTAATCAAATTGATTTTGATGAATTATATTATAATTATGCCACTATAGATAAAAACAAACTTCTTGCAAAAGATATCCAAACTATTATTCTCGATAAAAATAATCAAGAAATAGCAAATTTAGATTTATCCTACACGTCTACTATTGTAGGAACTACATTATACAACTTCAAGGGCAATAGCTTATTTGTTGTGAATTTAAAAGAATTATTTAAAACCAAACCAAACCCTTAATTCATATTAAAAAAGAATGAAAAAATCCATCAAAGTATATCATTGGTTACCAAGAGTTATAGGTATACTAGCCATATTATTTATAAGCTTATTTGCCCTAGATTCCTTTACCGCTGAAATAAGTGTTTGGCAACAAATTATTGGATTTTTCATTCACCTTATTCCTTCATTTATATTGTTAATCTTCCTAATTATTGCTTGGAAATGGGAATATACTGGAGGTGTAATTTTTATTCTTATTGGACTAGTTTTTAGTCCAATAGTATTTGCGATAAATTATAATATGAACCATTCTATTTGGATGAGTCTGGGTGTTATCTCAATAATTACAATTCCGTTTGTAATTGTGGGTGTTCTTTTTATTAATAGCCACAGAAAAAAGATTTCTTAGCTACAATAAACTAACCAGAAACCTTCTATTTCTTTCTTTCAATTACATAATTTACCATTAATTCCAGTGAATTTTTAAATTCTGAATCGGGATACGTATTTAGTATTTGTGATGCTTCATCTTGGAATTGTTTCATTTTAGAAATAGCATAATCTAAACCACCATTATCTTTTACAAAAGCAACCACTTCTTTTACGCGCCCAGCATCCTTGTTGTGGTTTTTAATTGAATTAATCAACCAGTTTTTATCCTTTTTATCCGCCTTATTTAATACATAAATTAAAGGTAAAGTCATTTTTTGCTCTTTAATATCAATACCTGTAGGTTTACCAATTTGCTCGTCGCCATAATCGAATAAATCATCTTTAATTTGAAATGCCATTCCAATGAGTTCTCCAAACTTACGCATGGCCTCAACATGAATCGATTCTGGTTTTACAGAAGCTGCACCTAAACTACAACATGCCGCAATTAAGGTGGCTGTTTTTTGGCGAATAATTTCGTAATAAACAGCTTCAGTAATATCTAATTTTCGGGCTTTTTCAATTTGCAGTAACTCACCTTCACTCATTTCACGTACCGCAATAGAAATGATTTTAAGTAAATCGAAATCACTATTATCAATACTTAGAAGAAGTCCTTTTGATAGTAAATAATCACCTATTAAAACAGCTATCTTATTTTTCCAAAGCGCATTTACAGAGAAAAATCCGCGCCGACGATTACTATCATCAACAACATCGTCATGCACTAAAGTTGCTGTGTGTATTAATTCAATTACTGATGCACCTCTATAAGTACGTTCACTTACTTCACCATTAGAAACCATTTTCGCGACCAAAAACACAAACATGGGTCTCATTTGTTTGCCTTTTCGGTTTACAATGTAGGTGGTAATTCTGTTAAGTAAAGCCACTTTACTCGACATAGATAACAGGAACTTTTGCTCGAAAAGATCCATTTCAAATTCTATGGGTTGTTTTATTTGCTCTACTATTTTCAAATTCTACTTTATGAAGATTCAAATATAAGTTTTACAACTTCAATTTTAACTTTTA
>Ga0102814_10000726_pt1 | contig 23727 bp, 25 predicted proteins | sample ColrivemetaGS741_FD_79112 | JGI IMG/M metagenome (GOLD analysis project Ga0102814, IMG submission 79112) | Estuarine microbial communities from the Columbia River estuary - Flood tide ETM metaG S.741 | ecosystem: Environmental > Aquatic > Marine > Intertidal zone > Estuary | place: USA...
AGGAGACACACCATCACCGACATTGAGTTAGCCAGGGAAGACCTCGCACAACTCCTACGCCAGCGGGGCAACCATGCACCTCTTCGCTCAGCTCCAGTTTGGGCTCTACGGGCCGAACTATGGCTCACGCTTGCTCACTCACAGCGAGCACGCATCAAATCACACCTTCACCCCGGGCTTGCTCAGCAGAAATACCAGTTGCACCATTAGCTAAAAGGTTTGGATATCTGGCTGGCAGAACAGTAGGTTCATATTCTTCATCATCAAAGTTTGGTATAAAATCAACCGTTCTTTTGTCAATATCTTGTAGTAATGATTCACTTGCAAAACTCATTCTGGCTTCTGTATATCTCATCGCTGCAGCACTATCACCATCGATAGAACCATTATTACCATGCATATCTATAAGTGGTATTCTGATTTTCCAAGTCTGAGATAATCGCACCATTGCGTCATATACTGAAGTATCACCATGTGGATGATACTTACCAATTACATCCCCAACGATTCTTGCTGATTTTTTATAAGGCTTATCACTAAACATACCCAATTTGTACATCGAGTATAAAATTCTTCTTTGAACTGGTTTTAAACCATCTCTAACATCTGGTAAAGCTCTGTCTTGAATTATGTATTTTGAATATCTTCCAAATCTTGATCCAACAATGTCTTCAAGATTTTCAACGATTATTTTTTCATCTACAAATTGGCTGATATCTTCTAATATTTTCTTAACTGCCATAATCAATCACCAATCCTAAAATCATCTTCTGATGAAAATACTACATTTGTTTCAATCCAATCTCTACGAGGTTCAACTTTATCACCCATTAAGATTTTAATGCGTTGATCAGCATCAGCCATATCCTCAATATGAACTTGAATTAGAGTTCTAGTTTGCGGGTTCATTGTAGTATCCCATAGCTGTATTGCATTCATTTCACCTAAACCTTTAAATCGTTGAATATTATAAGATTTTAAATCACCAGTAATATTATTAAGGTCTTCATCGTCCCATGCATAATCTGAAACTGTTTTGTTTTTTACATTTCTAGTTACTTTATATAAAGGTGGAAGAGCTATATATACTTTTCCCGCTTCAACTAACTCTCTCATATATCTAAAGAAGAATGTTAGTAAAAGCACCTGAATATGTGCTCCATCTGTATCTGCATCGGTCATAATTATTACTTTATTATAATTGCATTTTTCCATATCAAAGTCTGGTCCAAGTCCTGCACCAATTGTGTGTATAATTGTATTTACTTCTTCATTTTTCAATACATCTTCAATTTTTGCCTTTTCAGTATTAATTACTTTTCCTCGTAGTGGAAGTATAGCTTGAAAACGTCTGTCACGCCCTTGTTTAGCACTTCCTCCAGCACTATCACCTTCGACTAAGTAAAGTTCATTTCGCTCTGGATTTTTCTTTTGAGCAGGTGATAATTTACCTGATAGATTTGTTTCAACTTTGCTTTTTTTCTTCTCAAGTCTTGCTTCCTCACGTGCTTTTCTAGCAGCATCCCTGGCAAATTGAGCTCTTAACGCTCGTTCAATCAATGTATATGTTAAATTATTATTTTCCTCTAAGAAATAAGTCATTTTTTCTGATACAACTTGTTCAACAGCGCTTCTTGCATCTGGTGAACCTAACTTATTTTTTGTTTGCCCTTCAAATTGAAGTAAGTGTTCAGGTATTCTAACAGATAACACAGTTGTTAAACCTTCTCTAATATCTGCACCTTCAAGTTTTTTTCCATTTTTAATTAATCCAACTCTTTGTCCATATTCGTTAAACAATTTTGTAAGTGATGATTTATACCCAGTTTCATGAGTACCACCATCTTTGGTTCTTACATTATTTACGAATGAGATTAATTGATCTGAATACGATTTTGTAAATTGAAATGCAACTTCAACTTCAATTTCATTACTTGATCCTTCTAAAAATTCAGTATCATGAATTGATGCTTTATTTTTGTTAATAAAATCAATATAAGAAATAATACCATCGTTATATTGAAATACATCTTTATTTTTTGATCGTTCATCAGTTAAGATAACTTTTAATCCTTTTAGGAGAAAAGCACTCTCTCTTAAACGGTCTACTAATGTTTGATAGCTGAATACAGATGTTGAAAACATTGATGCATTTGGCTTGAACCAAACACTTGTTCCAGTTTTTTTCGTTTCTCCAATTAAAGCTAATTTGGAAATTTCTCTACCACCATTAGAAAATCTAATATTGTTAATTTTTCCATTTCTAAATACTGTTACGTCTACGAATTCACTTAGCGCATTAACTTCACTTGCACCTACACCATGTAATCCTCCAGATACCTTGTATCCACCAGCTTGGCCAAATTTACCACCAGCATGAAGTTTAGTATAAATGATTTCAATAGCTGATTTACCTGATTGATGCATGTCTGTTGGAACTCCACGACCATTGTCTGTAACGACAATTGAATTGTCTTCTTTGATCGTAACTGTTATCTCGTTTCCATATCCAGCGAGTACCTCATCGATAGCATTATCAACTATTTCCCACACTAAATGATGAAGACCTCTTGAGTCAGTACTACCGATATACATACCCGGTCGTTTTCTAACTGCTTCAAGCTCTTCAAGGATTTGAATTGATTCCGCATTATAATTTTGAAGTGTGTCTGACATTAAAATTCACATCCGTTCTCTAACTACTTTTACTATTATAACAAAATGAAATTGGTTTTTGTAGTGTAAATTTTTTTTTATTGTGATATAATATTTGATATGTTCAAGATTTGGAGTGAAAAGTATGGTTTTAAAATATGGTTTATTGGTGTTAGCATATTTAATTGGATCAATTCCAATTTCTGTTGTACTTGGGAAAGTATTTAAAGGTGTAGATATAAGAAAACATGGTAGTGGGAATCCTGGTGGGACAAACACTTTAAGGTTTCTTGGTAAACCACTTGGTATATTGACCATTTCTTTTGATATCTTAAAAGGATCTTGGATAATAATCCTAGCTCAAGTTGGAGTTTTAGATGAATCTTTATTACTTCCAATAGTGATTTATGGTATTGCTGGAATCCTTGGTCATGTATTTAGTATCTTCTTAAAATTTAAAGGTGGAAAAGCTGTTGCTTCATCTGCTGGACTAGTTGCAGCAATCAATCCTTGGATGGCTCTAGTAATCTTAATAATGTTTATTACAGCTCTTAAGACAACTAAGCTAGTTAGTGTTGCATCATCAACAGCAGCTGTAGGGTTTGTTTTAGTAACAATTGCATTTGCTGATTGGGGACTATTACCCTATGCATTATTCTTGTGTGCTTTAGTACTGTATAGACATAAAAGTAACTTTGCAAATATAAAGAATAAAGTAGAACCAAAGATAACTTGGTTATAAGATTTAAGGCGATTATTTAATCGCTTTTTCTTTTGACCAATTATAAATATATGTGTTTGTTTCAAATAAAATAAGGCAAATAAAAAACCCCAATAGGGGTTGATTTATTATTTTGCTTGGTTCATAGATTGCATAACTTGTCTTACTTGTTTTTCAGAAGGTTTTCTACCCATTTGAGTCATCATTGCTCTGATCATACCTTCAGAAACAGGAGGGTTTTCTCTTAAATATTTCTTGAAATACCTTTGTGATAAGAAAAATCCTAAAACTCCACCTAGTAATAGAGCTACTACTATTAAAACTATTGATATCCATATTTGCATCATTGTATATCACTCCTTATTTTATCTCTTACTTATTTTACAAGATTCGCTTTAGAAATACAAGGTAATATTTTGCTATTTATGATGTTATTACAAAAAATAAATCATTATATTTTCAATTAAGATAGACTTATTTAATTTCTTTGTTAAATAAATGAATTTATCAAAAATAAGTGTTTACAATTTGACAAATATCTAATAAAATAGAAGAGAATAGAAAGTCTTGCAAAGGAGGAATAATTATGCCAAGAAGAATTAACGATGATTGTATTGCATGTGCTGCTTGTGTACCTGAGTGTCCAGTAGATTGTATCTCTGAAGGAGATATCTTTGTTATTGATGAAGATATTTGTATCGATTGCGGTGCTTGTGAAGTAGTTTGTCCAGTTGAGGCGATTATAGAAGTTTAAAAAAAGAGCTGATAGCTCTTTTTTTTATACAAATTTATATGGATCAGTATTAACTTTTGAAATAATTAATTCAGATGTTATATCTGATCCTTTTAATATCTCTAGTAACCCATTAATAGCGTATTTTTCAATGTTATGTCCAACATCAATTATATTTAACCCATGAGCTAAACTATCTAGTGCATGGTGGTAACTTATATCTCCAGTAATATACAAATCAACATTATTTTTAAGACAATCTTCAATTCCACTTGAACCACTTCCACCAGTTATGGCAACTCTTTTAACAATAGCATCTAAATCTCCGATATAACGAGCTCTTTCCAACTTGAATACTGTTTTAACTAAAGTGATTAAATCGCTAACAGGAGTACTGTCAATGTCTGAATATAGACCAATACCTTCAGTTTCAGTTGTGAATGATAGCACATTCGTATTTTTCAAATTGATCATGTCAGCCAATATTTTATTTAACCCATTTTCCTTGGCATCAAAGTTTGTATGCATAACGTAAAGGGCGATATCATTTTGAATTAATTTTTGAATTATTTTTCCAATGTTAGAATCAGTTTTAATAGATTTTAAGGGAGAAAAAATAAGTGGGTGATGAACAATAATTAATTCAGAACCTTTTTCTATAGCTTCATTACAAACTTCATCAGTTATATCTAATGAAAGTAATATCGTATTAACATCTTTGTTAAGACTACCAATTTGTAACCCTACATTATCCCAATCATATGCTAAATTAATCGGAAATAATTTCTCAAGAATTGTTTCTATTTTTTTACCATTCATACAAGCGCCTCCTCTAACAACTTTATTCTAGCCATTATTTGAACTTTTTGTGATGGATCTATCACTTTATTTGTTATTTCAGTTAAGTTTTTAATTTCTGATTGAATTCTTTTTGTAAAATAAAATGGTTTTTCACTTAAATTAATTGGCCCAAATATTAATTCTAAGTTATTGTATTCGGCTTTCCCTTTTTCAATAACAATAATATCGTAGATTTTTGAGGAATCTAACAAAACTATTTCATCAATAATTTTGAATCCAATTCTTTTTAATGATCTTCTGACAGCTTCAGTATCGTTATTAGGCTGTAAAATAAACCTTTTTACGTTCTTAAGATCGTTCTTCATTAATATTCTCGAAATCAAACTTCCACCCATACCACTAATCACCACAACATCAACATTTTCATCAATTTTGTCAAGACCATCGCCTTTAATTACTGTGATTTTGGAATCAAGGTTTTGTTTTTTTACATTACTAAATGCAATTACAAATGGCCCTTCTTTATTATCAATTGCCATTGCAGAAGAAACAAACCCTTCTTTTACACAATGAATTGGCAAGTGAGCATGATCAGTTCCAATATCAGCTAATCTATTAAATCCAACAGTAAACTGTGCACAGTTTAATAAACGCTTAGATAATTTCACTATTTTCCACTCATGAAATCTTTCAATTTTTTCGATCTAGAAGGATGTCTTAATTTGCGTAAAGCTTTTGCTTCAATTTGTCTAATTCTTTCTCTAGTTACACCAAATTCACGACCAACTTCTTCAAGTGTTCTTGATCTACCATCTAGAAGTCCAAAACGCATTCTTAATACTTTTTCTTCTCTATCAGTCAACGTCTCTAAAACAGAGTCTAATTCTCTTTTTAGCATTTCCTTTGATGTATATTCAAGTGGTGTAAGTGTATCTGGATCTGGTATGAAATCTCCTAAACTTGAATCCTCTTCCTCACCAACTGGTGATTCTAAAGATATAGGCTCTTGAGCTACTTTTTGAATTATTTGAACTTTTTCTACTGATATACCCATTCTTTCAGCCACTTCTTCAGGACGAGGTTCTCTTTTTAATTCCTGGATTAGTTGGCGCTGAGTTCTAACTAATTTATTAATTGTTTCTACCATATGTACAGGTATTCTTATTGTTCTAGCTTGATCCGCAATTGCTCTAGTGATTGCTTGTCTTATCCACCATGTAGCATAAGTTGAAAATTTAAATCCTTTTGTATGGTCAAATTTTCCAACTGCTTTAATTAGTCCCATATTTCCTTCTTGAATTAAGTCTAAAAATTGCATTCCTCTACCTACGTATCTTTTCGCAATAGAAACTACTAATCTTAGGTTTGCTTCAACTAATTTTTGTTTCGCAAGTTCCCCTTTATACATTAGTCCTTCTACTTGTTCTTTATACTCAGGTGTAATTTCCTCACCATCAGCAACCATTTCATCAAATTGTTCTTTTGCAACTTTTGCATTTGCAATGTCAGTTGCCAATTCAACTTCTTTAGTTCCTTCAAGAAGATCAACTCTTCCAATTTCCTTTAGGTACATCCTAACAGGATCATCTACTTTTATTGAAATTTGGTTTTCAAATGATTTATCATGTAATAATTCTTTTTCAATATCTCTAGTAAAATCTAAATCTAAAACAATACTTGGATCTAATGCAAGTATTGAATCATCATCATCTTCATCAAGTTCTTCAACTTCAGGCATTTGTAAGTTTATCATGTCATCTGCACTAACAACATCAACTTGTTTCTTTTCAAGTTCTGCTACAATCAGGTCAAATTCCTCAGTATCATCACTAACATATTTCATAATTTGTTTAACAGCAATGTACCCTTTTACTTTGCTAATATCGATTAGCTCCTGAATAATTTTATCTTTGTCCATGTTTTACCTCCTTGATTTGTTTGTCACGTTTTTTCGCTAGAGCAATCTTTTCTTCTAGCGTGCTTGCTCGTTCAATATTTGCTTCATCATCTCTTGACTTTAATAAAGCCAGGTATTCATCCATCGTATCTATTAAATCGTGATACTCCTCTTCACTAAGCTCAATCATCTTACTTTCGACTCTAGTATGGAAGAAATGTGCTTGACTTTCAGAGAGTTTTTCAACGAACATATTAGAATCAATATGTGAACTACCATCTTGTGAGTAATTATAATATAGTAAATCTTCAATAAGCATCTTCAAATCTCTTACCTCAGGATTAATAAATAATGTATCATTAATAACTTTATTATATTCTAGAAGATATTTTGTATCTTCAAGAAAATAATTGATTAGTCTTCGTTCTGCACGCTCGTATTTACTTAAAACATTTATTTGTGTAGAAGTTCTACTAATCTTTTGACTAATATTCTTGCGTGTATACTGTTGAAAATCTTGTCTAAGCGATTCTACAGATATATTGATATCATTAGATATATCTTTAATAAAGACTTCAACCGTCGTTCGTGATTCGTTTTTAATTAAATCAAATATTGCTTTTTTAAATCTTTCAATATCAAGCATTTTAGTAAAATCAATATCGTTTTTATTTTTAAGATATAAGAATCTAATACTGCTAATCCATTTATTGTTAATGTATTCATTAAGTGCTTTTTCTGAATATTTAGTAATGTAATCATCGGGATCATTTCCGTTTGGTAACAAAACAATTTTAACGTTCATTTGCTCATTTTTAAACATCTCTAATGCTCTTGATGTTGCTTCTATACCAGCACTATCTCCATCATAACAAATAGTAACATTATTAGTATACTTCTTTATTTGTGTGACTTGATCTCTCGTTAGTGATGTACCCATGGAAGCAACAGAATCTTTTATATCTGCACGATACGCTGCAATAACATCCATGTATCCTTCAAATAATACAATTCGATTAGTCTTTTTGATTTCATTAATTGCATTATGTAGGTTATATAATATTCTGCTTTTTGTAAAGATAACAGTTTGAGGACTATTAATATATTTTGGAGAGTCTTTTTCTCCTTGATAAATTCGTCCTGAAAACCCAACTACATTACCATTTGCACTTTGAATAGGAAAGATAATTCTTTCTCTAAACAAATCATAAAAGTTTTCCTTTTTACTTTGTTTTACTAATCCTAAATCAAACATGTCAGAAACTAGATAACCTTTTTCTGATAATGTTTTATATAATAAATCAAATTCAGATGGTGCTAACCCAAGTCCAAACTTATCAATTATTTCCTTTGAAATACCTCTATCAGTTAGATATTTTGTAGCTTTTTGTCCTTGGACTGTACTATTTAAATATAGTTTATAAAATCCATTAGCATCTGCATTCAAATCGAAATACTTTTGATTTGGATTTTCTTTCTTGTGATTAGAAAAATCAATATTCATATTCGCTCGCTCAGCTAATTGCTCAACTGCATCAATAAATGTTAAATTTTCTGTTTTTTGCTTAAATGTTATTGCATTTCCTTTCTCACCACATGAGAAACATGTATATATTTTCTTATCTGGTTCTACTGAGAAAGACGCAGTTTTTTCATGATGGAAAGGACACAATCCAAAATAACTCTTTCCTTTCTTTGAAAGAGCTACTTTTTCAGATATAAGATCTACAAGATCTGTTTTTTGAATGATTTCAGTAATTACATCATCATTAATCCTTGCCATCTAATCACCTAATAGTATAGTTTTTCCATTAAATATGGAATTAATTCTTCTTTACTTAAAGTTACTTGTTCCATAGAATCGCGATCTCTTAATGTAAATTTATTTTCATTAACAGCTCCATCATCAATTGTTAAACAGAATGGAGTTCCAATAGCGTCTTGACGTCGATATCTTTTACCAATATTTCCAGCTTCATCATATGAAACTGTAAATATATTACTTAAATAATCAACCATTTCAGATGCTTTTTCCTTATGATATTTCTTTATTAACGGTAACACAGTTACTTTATATGGTGCAATCGCAGGTGCAATTTTTAGATTTAAACGTTCTTCTCCGTTTTCAAGTATTTCCATAGTATATGCTTCTGAAAGAATCGCTAAGAACAATCTTTCAACACCTAAACTAGGTTCAATAACATATGGTAAGTACTTTTGGTTTGTATCAGGATCTAAATACAATAATGATTGTCCAGAATGTGTTTGATGTTGTGTTAAATCAAAGTCAGTTCTAGAAGCAATACCCCATAACTCATCAAATCCCCATAAGAAGTTATACTCAATATCAGTTGTTGCATTTGAATAATGAGATAATTGTTCTTTATCGTGATCTCTTAATCTAATATTTTCATCTTTTAAACCAAGTGATAAAAGGAAATTATGAGATGCTTTTTTCCAATAATTAAACCATTCCATTTCTGTTCCTGGTTTACAGAAAAACTCTAACTCCATTTGTTCAAACTCTCTAGTTCTAAAAATAAAGTTACCAGGCGTAATTTCATTTCTAAATGATTTACCAACTTGTGCGATTCCAAATGGAACTTTTCTTCTTGTAGCGCGTTGAACATTCTTAAAGTTTAAGAATATACCTTGTGCTGTCTCAGGTCTCAAATATATATCACTACCTGAAACTACACCCTGCTGGGTTTTAAACATCATATTAAATTGTCTGATATCTGTATAATCTAGTTTACCGCAGTTAGGACAAACAACATTATTATCGACGATGTATTTCATCATCTCGTCATTACTCCAACCATCAGCTACAATGTCTTCAGTTGAATGTTCTTCGATTAATTTATCAGCGCGATGTCTTGTATTACACTTCTTACAATCAGTTAATGGATCGCTAAATCCACCAACATGTCCGCTTGCTTCCCAAGTTTTTGGGTTCAATAATATTGAACTATCTAATCCAACATTAATGTTTCCTTCTTGAACAAACTTCTTCCACCATGCTTTTTTAATATTATTTTTAAGTTCTACTCCAAGTGGTCCATAGTCCCATGTATTTGCCAATCCACCATAGATTTCACTACCTTGAAATACAAATCCGTATTTTTTGGCGTAGTTAACTAAATCTTCCATATTAATTCTGTTCTTAATTTCACTCATAATAGCCTCCTGATATATAAATTTGGACATAAATATGCATCATATATTATACCATAAAAATACTAAAAAGAGGCACTCTCTTTTTAGTATTTTTCAATTTGTTTAATTATTTTCATAGATTTAGTATTAAAACTTATAAATTCATCAAATAGTACATCTATAATATGTCTTACAATTATTTTACTAGTTTTATCAATTTCTAATGTGATTGGTTTATTGATATCTAAATAATATAGGGCTTTTAGTACAAGATAAACATCACTTCCGTAAGTGTGTATATTCTCATCTAAATGTTCTCTACAAGTCAAACCACCACTAGAAATATGAAATTCTAGATTTTCTGTTTTACCGCAAACATTACACATTCTAAAATTCAATCCATATCCAAGAAAATGTAGTAATTTTAATTCGAAGATGAACGATGCAGTGTCAGCACTAAACCCGTTATCAACTAGTTGTAATAATCTTTTAAGAAAGCTATACATCTTCAAATGATCAGATTCATCACTAATTGTATTTTTTACTAGTTCCAATATATGTGACATATATGAATACTTATAGATATCTTTTTTAATATTCGGAAACTCATTAACTAATTCTCCTTCACCAAGTGACGGAAGTTTTTTATCTGATATGTTTAAGCTGATAATCGTACAATTTTGACTTAGGAATCGATTTTTACTATTTAGTTTTTTTACACCATGAGCAATTACACTTTTATGACCATTTTCAGTGTACAAATTAAGAATTTTACTACTATCCTTATATTCAATAGAATTTAATACTATTGCCTCCATAACAGCCATATAGTCACCTAATCTCTTTCTGTGTATCCAAAGTTTCTTAAATAGAAATCTTTATTCCTCCAGTTTTTTTCTACTTTACAATGCAAATCTAAAAAGACTTTGCTTCCTAGTAGATAAAGTATGTCTTTTCTAGCCAATGTCCCAATTTCTTTTATCATACTTCCACCCTTACCAATAATGATTCCTTTTTGGGAATCACGCTCTACGATAATTGAAGCGTTAATATTAATTAAGTTAGGATTAACTTTATCGTTCTCCATATGATCAATAAGAACCATAACTGAATGAGGTATCTCCTCTTTTGTTAGCCTCAAAACTTTTTCTCTAACAAGTTCTGAAATTATAAACTTTTCAGGATGATCGGTTATTTGATCATCTGGATAATACTTTGGTCCTTCTTCTAACATGTCTTCTATATCACCAAGTAATCGTTCAACATTATCGCCTCTTAAAGCACTAATTGTGAATATCCCATTAAATTTAAATGCTTTTTTATAATTATCGATATTCGTTTTTAATGGCCCAACGTCCTTTACTGTGTCGACCTTGTTAACTATCAAAAACACTGGAACTCTTACTTTTTTCAATTCTTCAATAATAAATAAGTCTCCACGCCCTAATGGCATAGTACAATCAACCATGAACATAATTAAATCAACAGTTTTTAGTGTGTTAATAGCTTCTTTTGTCATAAATGTTCCGAGTTTATGTTTTGGTTTATGGATACCTGGAGTATCAATAAAGATAATTTGTGATGAATCAGTTGTATGAATTCCAGAAATATTATTTCTTGTTGTTTGTGGTTTGTCAGATGTAATTGTTATTTTTTGACCCAAGACACCATTAAGAAACGTTGATTTCCCAACGTTTGGTCGGCCAATAATTGTTACAAATCCACTTTTAAAACTCATTAAAGATCATCCTCTGTAAAGGCAAATGGTAGTAAGTCTTTATTTTTTAAAGTTTTCATTTCGCCTTTGTTATTTGCAAGAATAACAGTTGATTCAACTGGAATTAACTCACGCATTACTTGTCTACAAGCACCACATGGTGATATGAAATCATCTTGCTCAGTAGTAATTAGTATTTCAGTGATATCTTGTTTTTTATATCCCATTCCATAAGCAGTATATAAAGCACTTCTTTCAGCGCAATTTGTTAAACCAAATGAAGCATTTTCAACATTTACACCAGTAATTATTGAACCATCCTTCATTCTTAAAGCTGCACTTACTTTGAACCCTGAATAACTTGAGTATGAATTTGGTAATACTTTTTGTGCTTTTTCAAATAAATCTTTCATATTCCCACCTACCTAAATAATTTTGCTTTATTTAATATTTTATCTTGAAGCTCATTCATTTCTTTTTCATCTTCGTCTGTTAAATGATCATATCCCAAAGAATGAAGTATTCCATGAACCGTTAAAAACCCTAATTCTCTGTTAAATGAATGTTCTAGCTCTAGAGCCTGTTCAGTACATTTATCTACTGAAATAAATACATCTCCTAGGTTATTCAAATAACCATCTGGAAAAGTTAAAACATCTGTTGCTGCATCTTTATTACGATATTTTTTATTTAATTCCTGAATAGCTAAATTATCAACAAGAATTATGTTTATTGATTTAGCACTTAAACTTAGTACATTAGTACAAGTTTTTGCAACTTTATTAATAACAATTGAATAATCATCAGTATTAAAGTTATTTACGAGATTTATCTTCATCTTTTTCATACCTTTCTAACACTTTTTGAACCAATGGATGTCTAATAACATCAACTCGTTCAAACTGGATTATTGATATTCCAGTTACTCCTTTTAAGATATTGCATGCATTCACTAATCCACTCCCTACCTTTTTAGGTAAATCGATTTGTGTAATATCTCCTGTAACGACCATTTTAGAGTTAAAACCAAGTCTAGTTAGAAATAACTTCATTTGATTAATCGTTGTATTTTGTGCTTCATCAAGTATCACATAAGCATTTTCTAATGTTCTCCCTCTCATATAAGCCAAGGGAGCGATTTCGATAGTTCCTTTATCAATTAGTTCTTCAGTTTGTTTAGTCCCTAAGACCTCATATAAAGCATCATATAACGGTCTAAGATAAGGATCAACCTTCTCTTTTAAATCACCAGGTAAAAATCCTAAACTTTCTCCTGCTTCTACTGCTGGTCTTGTTAAAATTATTCTTTTAATTTGTCCATTTTTCAGCATTGAGATAGCATTTATTACTGCAATATATGTTTTACCAGTACCTGCAGGTCCAATTCCAAAAACTAAATCATGATTGTTTATTGCTTTCAAATAATGTTTTTGATTTAATGTTTTAGCGTATATTGGCTTTCCAGAAAATGTTTTTGTGATCAAAGTTCTGTTTAAATAAATTGCAATAATATCATCAATATCCATTTTTTCAGAAAGTTTAGCGATGTAAATCACATCTCGTTCAGTTAAAACTATATTATTTACTGATATTTTGATTAATACGTTAAATATTTTTTCTAATAATTCGATTTTTCCTAAATCCTTTGTGTCTACAAAAATACCTTCACCTTTAGTGAAAATATCAACGTTTAATAGAGAATTTAATACTTTAATGTTTTTATCTTCATTGCCAATAACAGCTCGAAAACTGTTTAAATCATGAAAACCATTAGTTAGTTTTGTCAAATCTGCCAAAATATCAGTCTCCTATCTATATAAGATACTCATATTATATCATATTTTTGATTTAGAGAAAAAAATAACGGCATATAATATACCGTTATTTTGTTTTATTTAAATCCTTTTTTCTTGTTTTCTTTTTGTTTTATTTTTTTAGAAATACTTGGTTTAACATAATATTCTCTCTTGCGAGCTTCTGCAAGGGTACCTGAACGTGAAACATCGCGCTTAAATCTTCTTAAAGCGTCCTCGATTGATTCATTTTCTCTAACTACTGTTTTTGCCATAGGTTTCCCTCCTCTCACTCGTTATTTTCCTAATTCATAATAACAAATTAAATTATAAAAGTAAAGTTTTTTGCGAAAAAGTTACTCATTATCGTAATATATCTAATTAATGGTGTAAATTAGGCATAAAATAGCCATTTATTAACAACTATTTTACTACTTCACACAGACAATTCTTGTAGGTGTGTGTTTTAAGTTTAACATCAACCATCGTGTTATGCAAAGACTCGTCTCGTAAAGTCTTAACATATACATAGTTTTCGCTATGTCCATATGTGAAATCTTTATCTGATGTTTCAAAAATTACACTTAGTTTATCAAACTTTTCAATATATCTTGAAGCAAGTAACCCAGATAGATTGATTAACTCGTTCACTCTAAATGATTTAACGATACCGTTGATTTGGTTTTTCATATCAGCGGCTTTTGTTCCACTGCGCATTGAATATGGAAAGACATGCATTTCGCTAAACTCTATTTTTTTAATAAATTCATACATTTCATTAAACATTTCATCTGTTTCGCCAGGGAAACCTACAATAACATCTGTAGTTATTGCTATATCTGGAATCAATGATCGAATATGCTTTATTTTATCCATGAAATCTTGTTTATTATATTTTCTTCTCATTCTAATTAATACATCATCACTTCCACTTTGAAGAGGAATATGTAGATGTTTTGCAAATTTTTGATTTGAAGCTATTAATTGTAAGATATCATCAGTAAGTTCATTAATCTCAATCGAAGATATTCTAATTCTATTTAAATCAGTAATCAACGATAACTCTGATAACAAGTCAAATAGTGAATAATCCTCTAAATCAGAACCATATCCTCCAGTGTGAATTCCTGTAAGAACAATTTCCTGGTATCCGTTCGATACCAACTCTTTTGCCTCATCAATAACAGATTTACTATTTCTAGATCTAACTGGTCCTCTTGCAAAGGGTATTATACAGTAAGAACAAAAGTTATTACATCCATCTTGGATTTTTAGGAAAGCTCTTGTGCTCTCAGTGAAATTTGTTACTTTTACTTCATCAAATTCACGATATCTTGATACATCTTGAACATTATTAATACGCTGTCTATCATTCAGAACACCCTTAACTAAACCAATTAATTGTTCCCTGTGTATTGTTCCAATAACAATATCAACACCATCAATGCTAAACACTTCATCAGCACTTAATTGTGAATAGCAACCCATAACAGCGATTACAGCTTCGGGATTTCTCTTAATTAACTGTCTTATTACTTTTCGGCTTTTTGAATCTCCAGAATTTGTTACTGAACATGTGTTAATTACATATACATCAGCATATTCTTTATGTGATACTTTTTTATATCCTTCGTTTAAAAAGAGTTCTGCTAAACTCTCAGTTTCATATGTATTTACTTTACACCCAAGTGTATAAAATGCAACTCTCATCTAATCACTCATCTCATATTCATAAAAAAGTACACTTAATATGTAGCTACTAGCTGTTTCACTTCGGAGAATCCTTTTACCTAGTCCCACAAATTCAGAATTGGGTAAAGCAGATAAATATTCTACTTCTGATTGATCAAATCCACCTTCAGGTCCAACAACAATTAATATTTTATTATATTTATTTGATTGTACAATTGATTTTAATTTATTACTTTCGTTTTCTTTCTCATAACAAACAAATATAACGTCATATTCATTAAAATCAATTGATTTTAATGTAGTCATATTTGATACAATAGCTAGTTTATTACGATGACTTTGTTCTGATGCTTCTTTTGCTATTGTATTCCATCGTTGAATTTTCTTTTCCTCTTTTTTACCATCTAATTTTACTATACAGTTTTTCATATTAACTGGAATTATTTTATTCACACCTAATTCAGTGCTTTTTTGAAGCATATATTCAAACCTTTCACGTCTTATAATGGCTTGAGCAATATCAATAGTAAACTTGTTATTGTCAGATGGTAAAAGCTTTTTACATTCGCAAATTAAACTCTTTTCATTAAAACTCTGTATACTTGCTAAACAGCAATTTCCTGATAAGTCACATAAAACAAGCTCAGAATTAACCTTGCTTCGCATTACATTCTTGATATGATGGAAATCATCTCCATCTATAATAATTGTGTTTTGATTAATATCAAAATCTCTAAAGTATCTTTGCATAATATCACCGCTTATAATTATATCATAAAAATAAAAAAAGGTTAAAACTAACCTTTTTTATGATTTGATTGCACTTTTAAATTTATCCCAAATTGAAGAATTTTTAGTTAAATCTGTTTTAGATAATTGTTCCATCAATTTAGTTTGTTGTTTTGTCAAATGAGTTGGTGTTACAACATTAATTACAACATGTTCATCACCTTTTCTCTTAGTTCTAACGTTTGGTGCTCCTTTTCCTCTTAATCTAAATGTTGTTTTACTTTGAGTTCCAGCAGGAATTTTAAGCTTAACATCACCATATGGAGTAGGAACTTTTATGTTATCACCAAGTGAAGCTTGTACAAAGGTAATTGGTATTTCTATAACTAAATCATCATTATGTCTTTCATAAAGATCATTATTAGTTACTTCAAACAAAATATATAAGTCTCCAGCAGGTCCACCATTGTGACCTTTGTCGCCATAACCCTCTAATCTTATTTGTTGACCAGTATCAATTCCTTCTGGTATAGTTATTTCAATGTCTTTTACTTTAGATTCTACACCTTCACCATGACAAGTGTTACATTTTTTAGTAATTTCTTTACCCGTTCCATTACAGTTAGGACATGTAGTTTGAGTTCTAGTTCTTCCAAAAAGACCTTGTTGTTCAACAATTACTGTTCCTTTACCATTACAACGAGTACAGCTTTTAACATCGTTTTTAGAATGAGCACCTGTACCATGACAAGTATGACATTCTTCATGTGACGTTACTTTGACTTTTCTTTTGCCACCAAAAATAGAATCTTTAAAGTTAATTTTCATTCTTTTTTGAATATCTGATCCCTTTCTTCTGCGATTAGTAGTTCTTGCACCACCACCGCCAAAGAAATTAGAGAAGATATCATTAATATCAAAATCAAACCCACCAAATCCTTGAGAATTAAATCCAGCACCATTGTTTGCCTGGTGACCAAATTGATCATATTGTCCTCTTTTTTGTGAGTCACTCAAAACTTCATAAGCTTCTTGAACTTCTTTAAATTTAGCTTCTGCATCGGGTTCGGTAGATACATCTGGATGATATTTTTTTGCTAGTCCTCTGTATGCTTTTTTAATGTTTACATCATCAGCATTCTTATCGACACCTAGGACATCGTAATAATCTCTTTTGCTCATTATTTCACCTCATTATAACGATATGAAGCAGTTGACTGCTTCATATCATTTTATATTAATCTACTTCTTCAAACTCTGCATCTACTACGTTATCATCTTGCGTTGATTCTTCAGCATTTTCATTTGCACCAGCAGTTGCTTCTTGTGCTTGTTGTGCTTTTTCATATGCTTTAGTTGCCAATGCTTGCGCTAATGTGTTTAAAGCATCTTTTTTAGCTTTAATGTCTTCTAAATCTGAACCTTCTAATGCTTTTTTAAGTTCTTCTGATTTTTCTTCTGCATCTTTTTTCTCGTCTTCAGTTACATTTTCACCTAAATCAGTTAATGCTTTAGATGTAGCGAATATTAATTGATCTGCTTCATTTCTTAAATCAGCTTCTTCTTTTAATTTTGCATCTGCATCAGCATTTTCTTCAGCTTCTTTAACCATACGTTCTATATCTTTTTCACTTAATCCTGAATCATTTTGGATTGTGATACTTTGAGATTTTCCTGTACCTAAATCTTTAGCTTTTACGTTAACAATACCATTGGCATCAATATCAAATGTTACTTCGATTTGAGGAATACCTCTTGGTGCTGGTGGAATATCTGTTAATTGGAATCTACCTAAAGTTTTATTTTGCGTTGCCATTGGTCTTTCACCTTGTAATACATGTAAGTCTACAGCTGGTTGATTATCTGCAGCCGTACTAAATACTTGTGATTTACTTGTAGGAATTGTTGTATTTCTTTCAATTAATTTTGTAAATACACTTCCTAAAGTTTCAATACCTAGTGACAATGGAGTAACGTCTAATAATAACACGTCTTTAACATCTCCTGCTAAAACTCCACCCTGAATTGCTGCACCCATTGCTACAACTTCATCAGGATTAACTCCTCTATTTGGTTCTTTTTTCAATTCTTTTTTAATTGCTTCTTGAACAGATGGAATTCTTGTTGAACCACCAACTAAAATTACTTGGTGTAAATCATTATGAGTCATTCCAGCATCTTTTAAAGCTTTTCTTACAGGTCCCATTGTTTTTTCAACTAAATCAGAAGTTAACTCATTAAATTTAGCTCTTGATAAAGCTTTTTCTAAATGGACTGGACCAGATGGTCCAACACTAATGAAAGGCAATGAGATTTGAGTTGAAGTGATTCCACTTAAATCTTTTTTAGCTTTTTCAGCTGCATCTTTCAGTCTTTGCATAGCCATTTTATCTTTTGATAAATCTACAGCAGTTTCTTTTTTGAAATCTGATACTAACCAATCCATAATTTTATGATCAAAGTCATCTCCACCAAGTCTATTATCACCTGATGTACTAATTACTTCAAAAGTACCTTCAGCAAGTTCAAGGATTGAAACATCAAATGTTCCTCCTCCTAAATCGTATACTAATATTGTTTGAGTTTTGTCTGTTTTATCAATACCATATGCTAGTGCTGCTGCAGTTGGCTCATTGATAATACGTTTAACATCTAACCCTGCAATTTTACCTGCATCTTTTGTAGCTTGTCTTTCAGCATCATTAAAGTATGCTGGAACAGTAATAACAGCTTCTGTTACTTTGTGTCCTAAATAATCTTCAGCAGTTTTCTTTAAATTTTGAAGAATCATCGCTGAGATTTCTTGTGGTGTATACGTTTTTCCATTAATTTTTTCTGTGTGGCTAGTTCCCATATGTCTTTTTATTGATGAAACTGTATCTGGATTAGTAATTACTTGTCTTTTCGCTACTTCACCAACTTGAATTTCACCATCTTTAAATGCTACAACTGATGGAGTTGTTCTTGCTCCTTCAGCATTTGCGATTACTTTAGCTTCTCCGCCTTCCATTACTGAAACGCATGAATTTGTTGTTCCTAAATCAATACCTATTATTTTTCCCATATTATCTCTCCTATTCGCTTATTTTTACGATTGCAGGTCTTATTAACCTATCTTTAAACATATAACCTTTTTGTAATACATCAATTACTATATTAGCTTCTTTACCTTCAACCTTCTCAGTCATAATTGCCTGATGGAAGTTTGGGTTATATTCCTCATCAAGTGCATCAATCTCGCTTACGCCTTCATCTTCTAATGCCTTGCTAAGTTGCTCTTTAATCATTCTAAATCCTTGTAAGAAATTCTTGATAGTTTCATCTTCTACATCTGTTTTAAGTGCTAAGTCAAAATGATCTAGTGGTGTGATTAATCCTTTAGCTACAGTTAATGCAGCATATTTTCTTTCAGTGATTCTTTCTTTCTCTAATCTTTTTCTTGTGTTTTCTAAGTCAGCTCTTTGCTTCAGTAATTCGTTTTCTAATTCTTTAACTTTTAATTCCTTTGCTGCAAGTAAATCTTCAATTGTTTCAACATTTTCTTCTTCAACAACTACTGTTTCTTTCACAATCTCTTCTTCTTTTTTCTTCTTTTCTTTAGCCATAACTTACTCCTTATATAATTTCGACATATGTGCCGCTAAGTATTTTATTAATGGAATAACTTTTTGATATTCCATTCTAGTAGGTCCAACTATTGCAATTGTACCTTTTGTATCTGCATTTAAATCATAAGGAACTGTAATAACTGTACAATCTTGCATTGCATTTATTGAATTTTCCCTACCTATTTTAATTGATAACCCAGATTTTTCAGTATTCTCAACTAATTTAAAAATATCGTTTTTATCGAAAAAATCCAGAAGATCTCTTACTTTATTAACATCACTAAATTCAGGTTGATATAACATTTTGTTTTGTCCTGATAAATAATATTTACTTTGAGTAAACATCGTGAATGCTTCTAAGAATGTATCTACAATAGTTTTGTTATAAACTAGTATCTCATTAATATCTTCCTTATTTATTTCATAATGAAGCTTCTCACTTACTTTACCTATCGGACAATCATATAAGATATCATTAAATATCTCCATTACGCGAGCCATCTCTGTAAAGTCTGTTGCATCAGGAAGAACAATTTGTTTGCTTTCTACATGTCCTCTATTTGTTACAATTAATAATATTCCAGTATTTTCATATAATGATACAAGTTCAATCTTCTTTATTCGTGATCCATATGCATTATTACCCAATGCTATAGTTGTATAGTTTGTAAGTTGTGATAATAAATTCATCGCTTGTTTAATCGCTTCTTCACGTTTCATTTTTTTATTACCAAACAATTCATCTATTACAGTAAAACTTTTATCAAATGAATCATTATTTGTTATCAATCTTTCTATATAATAATGATATCCTTTATCACTTGGAATACGTCCACTTGAAGTGTGAGTTTTCTCTAAATAACCCAATTCCTCTAAATCTGCCATCTCATTTCTAAGTGTAGCGGGAGAAAAATCTACTAATTTTGAAAGTGTCCTTGAACCAACTGGTTCTGCGGTTTTTACATAAACTTCAGTAATAAGTTTTAATACTAATTCTTGACGTTCGCTGAGCATAAACTCACCTCCTTAGCACTCGTTATGCTTGTGTGCCAACAATAATATATCACATTGTCTTAGCAGTGTCAAGTAGTGAGTGCTAAAAACATAAAAAAAACAGCAAAATTGCTGTTTTAATTTTTTATATATTCATTATCATATTTTTCGTTCAATATAGTTGTGATATCTCCATGTCCAGGATAGACAACAGTATTATCCTTACATTTGCTAATCAGCTTTTGCAAGCTTCTTTCTAATGTCACTTTATTCCCTGTTGGCAAGTCAGTTCTACCAACTGTACCTTTAAACAAAGTATCTCCACTAAATAAGTACTTCTTATATAAATAGCACACTGAACCTCTTGTATGTCCTGGGGTATGTATAACAATAATATCATCTCTACCTAAAGTAATTTTAAATCCATCTTCAATAACATTAATTTTGTCTTTCGAATTTATTTTGAATTGTTTATTGATCATTGAAGATAAATTTAAACTTGCACTAAATAAAAAGTCTCGTTCATCTTTGTGTATATATATCTCAGGATTATACTCTTGTATCATATCATTTAACGAAAATATATGATCAAAATGTCCATGTGTTAATAATACTCCTTTTAATATATAGTTATTTTCATCTATTATAGTTTTTATTTCCTTAAAATGAGCACCTGGATCAATAACAAAGACTTCATTTCCCTTATTAACAAGATATGTGTTTTCTGAAAACTCATTGATTATTGTTTTAACCATTATTAACAACCAACCAAGCTGCGCCATACATTCCGGCTTCATTCCCAAGTTCTGCAAGTACTAGTCTTGTATCTTTAACTGGATTAAACAAGAACTTTGTAAAATATCTATATACATTTGATGTTAAATATTCTCCAGCTTTTGATACTCCACCACCAAAAATAATAACATCAGGATTAGTCACTATACTTAAAACATGACAAGCATATCCCAAATAGTAAAAAACATCTTCCATTGTTTTCATTGCTACAGGATCTCCATCCTTAGCGATATCCATAACTCTTTTTGCACTAGGTTTAACTTTAGACATATCAACACCAGATTCCTCCATGTATTGTTTATATAGTCTTTTAATTCCTGTTGCACTGGCAACAGTTTCAAGACAACCTTTACCACCACAGTTACATGGAGCTAAATTTGATAAATCAACCTTTAAATGACCAATTTCACCTGCTGCACCAAAGCCACCATCGACAATTCTCGAGTTAGAAACAACTCCTCCTCCAACTCCAGTACCAAGTGTAATCATAGCACAATTCTCATATGCTTTTCCTGCACCCTTCCATGTTTCTCCTAAAGTCGCAACATTCGCATCATTTTCAACATAGATAAGACCTGATTGAACAAAAGATAAAAAGCTTTCTTTTAAATCAAAATTTTTCCATCCAAGATTCACACATTCAACAACAATACCATCAACTACTGGTCCAGGTACACCAAATCCGTATCCAAGAACTTCGTCAAAATTAATTCCTTTTTTCTTAATAGACATATAAATATCATGAACAATATGTCCACCACTATTCTTCTTGTTTGTTCTAATACTCCATGTTTCAACAAGATCTCCATATAATGAAAAAAGGCCTATTTTTATACTAGTACCACCAACATCAATTCCAAAAACATATTTCTTCATACTATCACCTCAATAAAAAAAACTTCTCTATAAAAGAAGTTTAAGTTTTTATTTTTTCTCTTTATGTAACGTTTTTTTACCACATTTAGGACAGAATTTTTTAGTTTCTAATCTCTCAGGGTGCAGTTTTTTATTTTTAGCCATATGATAATTTTCCATTTTGCACTCAGTACAACGCAAAGTAAACTGTGTTCTCATAAGATACCTCCTCACTAAAGTCTTTTTAAATATATCATTAAAATAAATAAAATGCAACACATTTGTGTATTTTTTAGAACTTATATTGTATAATAAAATAGGTGATTATATGTATAAGAGAAATGAGACAACAAAGGTAAATGTCGGTAATATTCAAATAGGAAATTCCGACGAAATTGTTATCCAAACAATGTGTACTGTAAAAACAGAAAACATTGAAGAAGTAATTAATGAAATCAATACACTTGCTACCGCTGGAAGCAAGATTGTTAGACTTGCAATTTTAGATATGAAAGATGCTAGAGCGATAAAAGAAATTAAACAAAGAGTTACAGTTCCACTAGTAGCTGATATTCATTTTGACTATCGTTTAGCACTTGAAGTTATTAGAAATAATATAGATAAAGTAAGAATCAATCCTGGTAATATAGGATCAGATGAAAAAGTCAGATTAGTTGTAGAAAAGTGCAAAGAAAAAAACATTCCAATTAGAATTGGGATTAATTCTGGATCACTTGAAAAAGATATTATTGATAAATACGGTGTAACTGCAAAAGGAATGATTGAATCTGCAAAATATCACGTTGGTTTACTTGAAAAAGAAGGTTTTTATGACATAATTATTTCATTAAAATCAAGCAGTATCTCTAGGACTGTTGAAGCATACCGTATGGCAGCTGAAACATTCAAGTATCCTCTCCATTTAGGTATTACAGAAAGTGGTACAAAGTTCTCAGGAACAATAAAAAGTTCAGCAGGCCTTGGTATATTACTGTACGAAGGAATTGGTAATACAATTAGAATTAGTTTATCAACAGACCCTGTTGAGGAAGTTAGAGTTGCCAAAGAATTATTAAGTGCATTTGGTTTATTTAAAAAACCAAAAATCGTTAGCTGCCCAACATGCGGAAGACTACAATACAACCTTTTTAAACTTGTTGACAAGGTTGAAGCATATTTAGAAAATATTGATGCTGATATTACTGTAGCAGTTATGGGATGTGCTGTAAATGGTCCAGGTGAGGCAAGAGCTGCTGATATTGGTGTTGCTGGTGGTAAAGGTGAGGGATTAATCTTTATTAATGGTGAAATTGTTAGAAAAGTTAAAGATGAAGATTTATACGACGAACTACTTATTGAAATAGATAAGATAATAGAAATTAAAAAAACGGAAGCTAATTAGCTTCCGTTTTCAATATTATAGAATGTATAAAAGGTTATTACAACTGTTACAAATTGTCCTTCTTCTGGAACATTAAATGTGATTGAATTAATTAAATAAACTTGTTCTGCACCATATAAATCTTGAATTAGATCTTCAACTGTATCTAGTGATACAACATTAAATGAAACGCTAACTTCA
>Ga0102814_10000730_pt1 | contig 23624 bp, 24 predicted proteins | sample ColrivemetaGS741_FD_79112 | JGI IMG/M metagenome (GOLD analysis project Ga0102814, IMG submission 79112) | Estuarine microbial communities from the Columbia River estuary - Flood tide ETM metaG S.741 | ecosystem: Environmental > Aquatic > Marine > Intertidal zone > Estuary | place: USA...
ACTGAATAATCTCCACCCCAAGCACAGTCGTGGTTATTTGCTTCTCCAAGTAAATCCATTCCAACTAAAACTTTTAATTTAAGATCATTTTTTCTAATTGTTTCCAATGTCATTTTAGTATGATCATTTGCATCATACATCCTTATATAATCAAAGTCGTTCTCTAAAATCTTTAAATCTTCTAATATATTTTCATATGTAGGATATATTTGTGTGATAGGCGATTGGTTTTTTCGATAACCTGAGTAACAAATTGCTTTCCCGTAGTTTAAATATTTCATGATAACCACCTTATTTTTTATTTTTATTAAATTTATAATTTCCTTCTTTGTCCCAAATTCCCCAGTAAGCACCATACTCACCTTCGTGATTAATCTTCCATACTTCATCAAATGATGAAAAATAGAACAATTCTATATTTTCTTTGTTAGCCCAATTCATTGTACTAATGAAATATCTCATCGCGTTATCATATGATGGAGCAGCTCCACCATATTCTTCACCTTTTGTTGGCCAACCTGTTTCACTTATAATTACTTTTTTACCATTTGCATTTTCAGATACTAATTCATACATCTTTTTCATATATTCTACAGATATATCTAATGAGCAATGTTCCCAAAACGGATAACAGTTTGCAAAAAGAACATCGCATACTTCAACAATTTCTGGATAATTAACAAACATATAGTAAGCATCTACATATCCTACTTGGATATGTGGAACCGCCTCTTTTACCCTTTGAATATATTCAATCAGTTCTTCAACTTCTAAGTCTTTTCTAAGTAGTACCTCATTCCCAATAGCCAACATATCAACATGACCTTCTTTAGCAATTCTAATTGCATTGCTTATTTCCAACTCATTGTTTTCCTTATCACTATCAATCCATGCTCCTACAAAAGTTTTTAAACTTTTCTCATGAGCAATTCTTGGAACTTCCTCATTACCACATGTACATGAAAAAGTTCTAATCCATTTGGTATGTGGTCTTATAATTTCTAAACGTTCAGCTATTTGCTCTTTAGTTATAATTGACTTAACACTTGGGTCTTGTCCATCTAAATATGGACTAAAGCTTATCCCATGCACTTTGTCGTTTAATAGCTTTTCCATTTTCTCTTCTAAAAACTTATCATCAGTACTGATTTTAGATTGTTTATTAAGTAAATACCTATTAACATTTAAATACTTCATATCTTTTCTTGGTTTTGACATAACAACACCTCCGTATGCATAAGTATAGAATATTAAAAAACGGAAACATTTTCAAGTATTATCGAAAACATTTTCGTTATTTTTTAAAAGTCTTTAAAAAAGCATAAAAAAAAAGCCGTTAGACGGCTTTTAGTTGGAAACTATAAAGTTTCGATGTTTGCAGCTTGAGGACCTTTTTGTCCTTCAACTACGTCGAAGCTTACTGCTTCTCCTTCTTCTAAAGATTTGAAACCATCTTTTTGAATTTGAGAGAAATGTGCGAAATAATCTTCTCCACTATCAGTTGTGATGAACCCGAAACCTTTTTCAGCGTTGAACCATTTTACTGTACCAGTCATGTTTGTTACCTCCATTTTAAATTTGATTTGTTACAATTGCTTAATATTAATTGAGGTAACGTTGGTTATCTTAATTTTATTTCACATTTATACTTCATCTACCATATAATACTCTAATTTGAGAAAAATGCAAGACATTTGTATTATTATTTAAATATTTTTTTTATATATGCCGTAATTTATATAGTTAATCACCACTTAAAACAAAGGAGAAAAATATATTGCTACCTCTAATAGTAAATAATGAAACAATCCAAATATTATAATAAAGGTTGGTGCAAAAAATATACCTGTTATAAACCTTTTTAAATTGTTGCTTTTATACGTTGTTTTCTTCTGCCAGAACCCATCAATAATTAAGGGCAACCCTAGAATGAAATACCAATAAAAAGCAACTGGAAGCAAAGATAACCCTATTGACAGATAAATACCCCCCAATATCCCAGTACATCTAGCACATAATACAAAATACTTCTTATTAATTCTTATAGTTCTTGAAACTCTTTGATGACACCCAAAAAATAAAGTTATATAGTTCTTATTAAATATATAGTAAGTAATAAGTAAGACTGTCACAATAAATGATAAGCTAATACTACTTGAAAGCATAACATTAAATGAATTAAGAACCAGCACCCCGCTTCTTATTAATATTACATTAAATATTCCGGGAGTTGTCATTACAAAAAAGAATAGTAGAAATGTTTCAAATCTACTAATCTTATTTTCATTCATACATATGCATTTGTTAAAGTGCTCTCTACCACAACTAGTGCAAAACATATAACTCACCTGCTTTGTTAATAAATACCACCGTTATTAAATAAGAACGGAATAAATATAATTATATAAAGAATCATAATAATTACATAAAACCCAAGATAAACTAATGCCCCAATTCCAACTGCTTTTGCTGTGTTAGGTCGATCGTGTTTCCAGATCAGATAAAGTACTAGACCCGCTATAGGAACACAAAACCCTAATAATCCCCAGAGAAAGCCACCATCATCTACTACTTTTGGGCTTCTGTTAACCGCTGGTTCAAATCCACATTTTTCACATTTATCATGTAAAAATCCTTTTTCATTTCCACACTTGGCACAATATGCCATTTAGTAAGTTCCTGTACCAATTGTCGCTGCAACAATCGCAACATAAATAATTGAGAATACAATATTTAGGATTACACTAACCAAAGCTCCCATACCAGCTGCTTTTGCAGTTACAGGTCTTTCAGTTCTCCAAATTAACCAAAGAACCAAACCAACTATAGGAACACAAAACCCTAATAATCCCCATAAAAATCCTCCATCATCATTTGCAAATGATGAATTTTGGTTTAATTGAGGTTGAAATCCACATTTCTCACATTTACCATTTTGATAATCTTTTTCTTCTCCACATTTCGAACAATAAGCCATATCATGTTCCTCCTTCATTTTTTTTGATTTAATTTCGTCTTCTAAATTATAACATATTACAAATAAAAAATTAATAAATTTTGATGTAAAATACTCTGCAATAAAAAAAGTCATAAACCAGTTGGTATATGACTTTTACATTAATGTTTAATATATGTCTTTATATTATTAAGACTCTTAATTTCTTTCTTAAAGAACTCAAGTGCATGTTTTAAATTTTCTTGATGATATGGATAAACTGCTTTCTTACTTGAGTGAATAATTTTACCAATATTTACCCAGTGTGTATACCCAACGTTTTTTAGATCTTTATGTTTAGCGCTTAAAATAAAGTGAATAAATTCACGACCTTTATATCTATGATCTTTTTTCTTTTTCTCTCCATAAAATTCAAGTAGTGCACTAAGCATTACAGCTGATTCTAAAAACTCTCCCTTTTCAAAAGCATTTTCAATAATAGAATATGATACTTGCTGGATATTATGTTCTTGTTCATTTGATGTTTCTTTTTTTACATCTTTATTTTTTCCAAAAAGTGGTAATTTCATATGCTCATCTCCTATAGTTTGTTTGTCTCATACTATATATTATATTACGAAACATACTCATGTACAAGCATGTAATATATATTATATACTGTGAATTAGACTCATTATTTATAACAAATAAACAAACTATGATATAATTATACTATTAATACACAGGAGTGAAAATATGAAGACAAAAAGAATAATTACTGAGCAAAATGTAGAGAGCTTCTTTAAAAATTCAATTAACTCAATTGAAGATGCTATGGGAGTAGTAATTTTAAATTTGAAAACAAAAGAAATTTTGTTTGATTTTAACTCTGTACTATTATTATCTTTTGAAGGTATTTATGCTGATAACTCATATAAATTAGCAATTCCGCTATTTGATTTTGATTTCAAAAAAATGATAGATAACTGTCTCTCGATTGATATTAAACAAGATAGTGAACTTGAATATAGTAGAACAATTTCAGGAAACAAAGTAAATTTTCTTATTAAACTTGAAAAAATTGATGATGGTAATAAACTAAAACTATATGTAATTCATTTAGAAAAATTAGAGGAAACTGAGAAGCAACTATCTTTCTTCGATAATATTATAGGTTCTGGGACTAACTTATTTACAGCAAGTACTTGGTGGATGGATACTGATAAGTATACTGGTAAGTTTTTTTCTACAGACACTGGTCCAGAATTGCTTGGTATTGAGCTAAATAATAACAAATTATACTATACTTTAGAATTTCAAAAGGCAAGGGAAAAAGCAAAATTGGTATCTGAATTTTATGACGAATCAATTGTAATGGAAGTTGAGTCATATGAAAAAGTTCGAAGAAATGAAACAAACTATTTTGGAGGTAGAACTCCTGTTTTAACTTCAAACGAAGAAATTGTTTGGGTTGAATCATATGGAAAATGCTTAATAAGATATCCAGATGGAAGACCAAGATTTTCTATTGCAGTTGATATTTATATGTCAGAAATATTTGATAGATCTAACCAGCTTGAAATATTAAGAAATTTAGTAGACACAGGATTAATAAGCTCTGAAGTAGGTATTTGGTATTATCAAAAACATTTTAAGGTTGGTCGCTATTATTTCACACAATCATATCAAGAAATGATGTCTAATAAAAGTAATTTTAATAATGAAACAATCTCAAATTTATTAGATGAACAAATAAAGTATATGAATGAGAAAAATCCTTCATATGAACATTATCTACATACATTCAGAGAAACTCATAACAAGACTTTTACTGAAGGGCTTGATAAATACCATATCATTATTCCAAACTACAATAATGATAGTTTAGAGTGGATAGATGTCCGTGGTACGGTTGTTGAGCGAGATGAGAATGGTGAAATTGTCCTGTTTGTTGGAGCAAACGTTAATGTTACAGAATCTTACAATAGAAACCGTGAGTTAGAAAGATTAAAAATACAAAATGAAAGACTACAATTAGCAGAAAGTCTTGCAGTAAAAGCAAGAAATCTTATGGTGTGGTATAAAGAAGTTGAAGACCACGAAAGTAGTCGCTACATTTTTGGTAATGACATGTTTGAAGAAAAACTTGGGATTAAAAGAAATAGCGAAGGATTAATTTCGATAAAGGACTTAAAAAGGACATTTTATATATATGATGAACAATCAAAAAGCAATGCTAAAGCTGTAGCTAAAGGATTAAAAGATGTTCTTAGCGGAAAAATTAACACTGTTAAAAAAATCTTATCTACACATAAAAACCTGATAACCAATGAAATAATTTATTTGGAGCACTCAGTAGAAGTTAGTGTGTCTCCTGACAACAATAATTCTAGAATGGTTGGGGGAATTATGTTAGATGTTACAGAAAACATCTTGTACCAAGAAAAGGTCAAGTTTCTTGCTAATTATGATGTTCTAACGGAAACATACAATCGAAACTACTTTGAACAATATATTAAAACAAGATTACCTTCTTCTTATACTGTTCTTGTGTTTGATCTTGATGGTCTAAAACTTACAAATGATGTTTTTGGACATATTGAAGGAGATAAAATCATCAGGCAAACTTCTGAATTCCTTAAAAAGGTATACAAGGATGATTTCTTTATATCAAGAATTGGTGGAGATGAGTTTGTTGTATTATCTAGAGATACAAATCATGAATCAGTTACTGCGAAAGCAAATCTATTAGAAGCACTGATTGAAGACTATAATAAAAACAATTCAATTGAAATGAATATAAGTAAAGGTGGACTTATTGTTATTAATCAAGAAATGATTTTTGAAAAAGCTTTTGTAGAAGCTGAGAACATAATGTATAGAAGAAAGCTAAATAGTCGATCTTCACGAAAATCAAAAGTCCTAGAATCAATTTTAGAAACATTAAATGCCAAAACAGAGGAAACAAAAGAACATAGTATGAGACTTGGTGATTTAGCTGTAAAGACGATTAATGCATTAGGGTTATATCGAGGTAGTGAAGTTGAAGATATGATATTACTAGCTAAAGTTCATGACATTGGTAAAATAACAATTTTGGACAGTATTTTACACAAACCTGATAAACTAACAAAGTTTGATTTTGAAATGATTAAAAAACATTGTGAAGCAGGATACAATATAATTCGAAACATCACAGATAGTGATAGAGTGTGTAACGGTGTGTTACTTCATCATGAGAGATGGGATGGAAAAGGATATCCGCAAGGTCTAAAAGGGGAAAATATTCCTTTATTTGCGAGAGTCATAAATGATGTAGATGCATATGATGCTATGACAAATGATCGAGTATATAAAAAGGGAATTCCACATGAAAAGGCTGTTGAGGAAATAATAAGATGCTCAGGTACACAGTTCGATCCTAACATCGTTAAAGCTTTCCTGAAATCTTGTTTTGACATTGAATTATAATAAATAAACACCAAAAACTGGTTGCCAGTATTTGGTGTTTTTATTATTTAAAAAGTTTTTTTGTATCAACATAGGTAGATATTAGTAAAGTATATTATAATATATATAGATATGTGCAAGGAGTGATTACATGGTGACACGATTAAGACACAACATGTTAGTACCATATATAGCATTAGGTTTTATTATATTATCACTATTTCTACAACCCTTATCTGAGTTTTTTAAAGGTTATGGAAGAATATTAGTTAGTGAAAGCATCTTGCTAACTGACTACGTTTCAGTAGGTGGTATTGGACCTGCATTATTTAATTCTGGTTCCTTAATGCTAATTAGTTACATACTTATCAGAAAACTTGATTTACGAGTTACTGGTTCAATATTCGCGGGAATATTGACGATAGGTGGATTTGCCTTCTTTGGAAAGAACCTGTTGAATGTATCAATTATATTTCTAGGTGTATTTCTTTATTCTAGATATAAAAACATAAAACTAAAAAGTGTAATTATTGTTTTGTTATTTTCTACTGGACTGAGTCCAATATCAAGTGTAGTAATGTTTGGCGTTGGAATTCCTTTATATTATAGTATTCCATTTGGAATATTTATTGGTGTTCTATCAGGTTTCCTAATTGTTGAGCTGTCATCACATGTTATTACGTTCCATAGAGGATATGATTTATACAATGTCGGATTTGCTGGTGGAATTCTTGCATTTGCATATTTTAGTATCTTTAAATTATTAGATATCGAATATACTACAAACTTAATTTATACAAATGATCAACACTTATTGTTATTGTACCTATATATAGCTATTTGTTTACTCTTTATAGTTGTTGGTGTGATATTAAACGATAAGCCACTAAAAGAATACTTCATGATTACTAAACTTAGTGGACGAGCTGTAACTGACTTTACAAGAAAAAGCAATCAACCACTTACAATGTTTAATATTGGAGTTACTGGATTAGCAGCATTAGTTGTCCTATTAATTCTAAATGTCCATATGAATGGTCCAGTATTTGGAGGATTAATGACTATTGTAGGATTTAGTGCCTTTGGTAAACATCCTAGAAATGTCTTACCACCAATGATTGGAGTTTTACTCGTAACCTTAATATTCAGTATTCCTCTAAGTGTTCCGGTTGTATTAGCAATTATATTCTCAACAGCACTTGCCCCTATTGCTGGTGAACATGGTTTTATAATTGGGGTTTTATCTGGTATGTTACATCTCCCAATTGTTACGAGTTTAGGACAATTACATGGAGGAGTACTACTTTATAGCAATGGTTTTGCCGCAGCATTTACCGCAGTAATATTTATTACTGTAATTCATACATTTGAAAGGAGTCGAAATAATGGCGCTACACGAGTATAAAAAATGTGCTAAGATTATTGAAGAAATTACTGAATACCTTTTAGGAAAAGGATACAATAAATTTGATACTTCTCTAGAACTCAAAGAACTAGAAACAACAATAATCGTTAAAGTTATAACAAATGGGAATCCCCTCTCAGCAAGTCTAGAAAAAGACTTATTCTGCTGCAGAGACGTGGAACTTGAAGAGTATGGTTGGGAACTAACAGGAGACATTCATTGTGTTTGTACATTAGATTCTCTAGGCTTACTAGTAGATAAGTATGATATAACAGAAACGAATGATTTGTGCACAATAACATTCCATAGAATTAAAAAATAAAAGGACTGTAAGTCCTTTTTTATTTACATATTACGTATCTAAGATTTTTTCTTCTTAAAATAAAAACAGGTATTGTCCTTTCGAATGGACAACACCTGTTAAGTTATTCTGCTTGCTTTTTCCCACCATAAGTTAAGAATCCAACAACTGTTACTACTAATACAATAAGTGCAAAGTACAAGAACATTTTTTCATCAGAAGTAAATGCTCCATAAACTAAATATAAAGCCCCTAATGATGCAACTACAGGTACAACGTATCTTTGATATACATTTAAATCAGTAAGTTTTCTCGAAATAAATACGTAAACAACAATATAACTAGCATATAAGAATACGATAGGAAGAATTGAAGTATCCATAAAATTACCATTCCACCATCCTTCAAAATTACCAAACCATAATAACCCCCAGAATAGAGTTACTACAAAACTTAAGAATCCAGAATTTACTGTAGCGTCATTTTTTGATAGCTTAGTAAACAATTCTGGCTTCGGTCCTTTACCTCTAACACTAACAGCATACATACCGCGAACACCACCCATTACTAATCCGTTTAATGTACCAAGTACACTAACTAAAACTAACACAACAACAGCACTACCAAAGAAATTACCAAATAATGTTTTAGCTGCTTCTACAGAAGTATCTAAGCTACCAGATAATTCAATTGCACGATTATTTGTTAATACTCCGGATAATCCTAGGAAGAATAACAAATAAGCTGCAACTACTGCTAAAGTCCCAAATACTAGTGCTCTAGGTAAAGTCTTCTTTGCATCTCTTAATTCTGAGTTAATTGATGTTGCAATAATCCAACCTTCATAAGCAAATACAGTTACAGCAACCGCTTTTGCTAAAGAACCAGCTGAAGCATTTGTTGCAGCATTTGTAAAATTATCTACAGTTGTCCCATTAAACAATCCTGAGATTAACCCAACAACAGCTATTAAAGCAACAGGAACTAATTTTATAACAGTAGCACTAACTTGCCACTGTCCTGCTAACTTAGGAGAAAGGATACTTAATACATAAGTACATACTAGATATAATGCTGCTAAATACCACGTAGCACTAGCTGCAGTAAATCCAAATAAAGTTGCACTTATGCTTCCACCAAGCCAAGCTAAAATCCCAATTAAAGTAGGATAATAAACAAAATTCATAAACCATGCCATCAGGTACCCAGCTTTTTCTCCAGCTGCTTCCTCAACATAATCTACGATACCTGAATTCTTTTCCACACGCACTGCAATTAAACTAAAAGCATATGCACTAACAACCATAATTGCTCCACCAACAAGCCAAGCAACAATTGCTGTAAACAAACTTCCACCAGCAGCATCAAGTACTCCCCCAGCACTTTTAAATACTCCAGATCCAATTACAATTCCAACAACCATTGCCGTTGCCGTTACAAATCCATACTTCTTTTTTAAAGTTTCCATTTTTCCATCTCCTTTTCAGTCATTTTTATGATAATAACACATAATTTAAACAAAAAAACATTGAAAACGCATCCACTTGCAAAAATAATCGTTGAAAACGCATTCATATGTATAAAATGGCAAACCCTCTATTTGGCGTTAAAAAGGTAGACCCTTGTGAGGTCTACCCTAATTATTAAAATTTTGATGATTAACTAAATAGTTTGTATCCATTATTTATAAAGCTCCAAAGTGACAAGGCAATAATAGCTACTATAATCGCACCTGTGTAATAAATTGGTAATTGAGTAGTTAAATAATGTCCTTCTTTCCCAATATGTTTCATTAAAATTGCAAAGAACGCCCAAATGAAAACAAGACCGTATATAACATTTCTATCAAATATTAATAACGAGGAAATTATGGCAAGTCCAACAGTAATAACTATCACATACCATAAAACTTGATTTTGAGAAAATATCGGTAGATCTAGTTTAACCAACATGATAGTTATATTTGCAATCAGTGCAATCATGATCCAACCTGCATAAAGGCTAAAAGTAGATTTCATTAGTACTTCTGAAGAAGGTATCAATCTTACTGTTATTACATTCGCAATTAAAACAATATCATGATAATTGTTGATAACACTATTAAATCATAGTGCCAACATAGCAACCACGTTATATTAAATACTGATGTAAGCATAAATAATCCCATAACAATATACTTGTATTGCTCATTAAATTGATCACTATTTGATGCAACTGTTTTAAAAACGTATATACCTAACATGATATATATAATTCCCCATATCGAAAACGCAAAGCCAGAAGGAGTAAATAATGAAGGGTATTTACTTGATATTTGGCCAGTATCTTGATTATTAATTGGTAACGAATTTGCTAAATAATTAACATATATCATTGAAAAATAAAATAATACAATTAATGATTTGAATATAATAAGTTTCATTTTAAACCTCCTTATAAACTTTTTCCACTATCCAAAACAGTTATTAATTCTTTCGGATAAGGGTTAAATATAGTTTGGTTAACAAGGTATGTTTGATTAAATCTAATAGCCCATGATTCTAACAATGATAATACTGAAGAATATGGTAACTTACTATTCAAAAAGTCATCTAACATTGAAAAATAGAATTCCTTCTCTAAAGCTGAAACATCATCTTTAAAATATCCATAAACATGAGTAAGTACATTTATACGTTTTTTTAGTGTTTGCTCCACAGCTAGTAATTTTCTTAATTGAATTTCATACTCGTTAAAAACCTCTTCTGGGGTATTATGATTGTGATTTGCAACAATATTACCCATGCTTTTTAGAGTCATTTGATTATATCCCATAAATAGATATTTATTTACTGTATGAAAATTAACTAACTCCTTAATTTTCAATCTAGTCTTTATATCTCTATATGCAGCAAGAGTAAATATTTCCACAAAAAATCTATCTCTTATGTTGAAATTTGAAATTCTTCTTTCAGTTTCAACTGGTACATTAGGAAATGTATCCATTATCATTTTTCCAAACATTCCTGGATTCTTTGCGCTTTTAGCATGAGATTTTCCTGTATCATAATAGATTTTAACAGTTCTAACTCCGCAGGTTGGAGACTTAGCTTTCATGATAAATCCGTCAATGTTTTTGTCTTTTATTTTTTCTACGTATTTTCTTGAAAAGTCCATCATCTTATCTGTGTAATCAATCCCTGATTTTGATTCAAGCAATTTTAAAGACTCTTCTTTTCTCTCAACAAGTCTTAACGCACTCCTAGGCGACCCAAGTCCAATCATCATCTCAGGACAAACTCTTATTACATTCACCAGCTTCGCTAGTCTTCTTACAAATTCATCAGAAATCATTGTCGCATCAAATCGGCATGAATCAAATTCAATACATGCACTAATAAATAAATTTGGTTTAATAAATTCTCTTCTTGGCATCTTTTTACACTAATAGGGTTTTGAAAACCACCCTAAACCTCTCTTTAAATTAAATTATATGTATCATTTATATAACTATATTTTACCATATTAGTATTTTTTACTAAAACGATTTCTCATTATTAACTGGTTCATTGCTTTTTATAAAAAAAAATAGCGTCAAATGTTATTACATAATTGAATAAATGATATAATAAAGTAAACTAACACGGGGTGATATATATGGAAATGATAAATGGTAATGATTTATTTCAAATGTTTAATTACGGAAACACATTTATTTCAAACAAGAGAAAGCATTTAAATGATATTAATGTATTCCCAGTTCCTGATGGAGACACAGGAAATAATTTGACATATACTTTAAATACAATTTTAAGAGAATCAAAAAATTATAAGTCATTTATTGATTCGTTAGATTCAATTAGCGAAGCTGCTTTAATCGGTGCCAGAGGTAACTCTGGAGTTATTTTTGCACAGTTTGTAAATGGTCTAAGATTTGCATCTAATGATTACGAAGAGATAACAATAAAAGAGTTTGCAAGACTTGTAAGAGCTGCGCATACGCATACTGTTTCTTCTTTAAGTAATCCTGTAGAAGGAACAATGATAACAATCCTAGATTGCTGGGCAGATTCTTTAGAGTCAGAATCTGAAAAAAAGCAGCCTTTAAAAGAAGTTTTTAAATTAGCATATGAATACGCAAGAGAAAGTCTTGAAAGAACAAAGGCTATGCTTGATGTTTTAGTTAAAAATGATGTTGTTGATAGTGGTGCACTTGGTTTTGTATTGTTTTTTAAAGGAGTAAGCAGTTACTTCAACAATGAAAAAGTAGAGCTGGTTGATACAGAGACAGTTGAAATTGAAGATGCTCATGAGTTTGTAACAGAGATTAAATTTAGATATTGTACTGAAGGTTTACTAAAATATAATGATCTAGATGAAGAAAAATTGAAATCTGATCTAAATGCTTTTGGAGATTCAATCATCATCGCTAAAGGTAAAACAAGATTAAGAGTACATATTCATACAAATAATCCAGAACATGTTTTTAGTACTTTAGAAGAACATGGACAAATAGAGTCTCAAAAAATTGATGATATGTTGTTAGAGATGAATATAAAAAATGCAAAAGATAAAAGAGTTGTTGTAACAGATAGTATCGCAGATTTATCCCCAGAAATCATATTAGATAATAATGTAATTGTTATACCAATAAACATAATGTTAAATGGGACTTCATATTTAGATAAATTATCTATTTCAAATAAATTACTTTTCAATAATTTGGGAAAATTTACTGAATACCCAAAAACTGCAACTCCGTCAATCAAGTTTATAAACGATTTATTTAGTAAGTTATTCCTTAAATTTGATGAAATATTTGTTATAACAGTTAGTAAGAAATTAAGCGGGACTTATGAAGTTATAAAAAGAGAAGCCGATAAATTAAATGCTAAAAATAAGAATATATACGTAATTGATTCTAAAAATAATAGTGTTACAGAAGGTTTAATCGTAATGAAAGCAATTGAATTAATTAAATCTGATAAAACAAAAGAAGAGATTGTTGAAACTTTAGAATCTTTAACTAATAAAACCAATATCCTAGTTTGTTTAGACACATTTAAATATGCAACAATGAGTGGTAGAGTCCCAAAAGCAGTTGGTAAATTTGGTATGTTTATTGGCCTTAGACCAATAATGAGTTTAGCTGATGGAAAAGGAACTGCCTTTGGATTTGCATTTAGACAAAAAGGAATAACAAAGAAAATTGTTAAGTTAATTAAACGTGACATGGAAAAAAATGGAATTAATTCATATGCATTAGTTCATTGTTTAAATGAAAAACTCGTTAAAGAATATAATCTTTTATTTACAACTATAATTGGACAAGAGCCAAAATACATAACTGAAATATCAACAGCCACTGCTATTCATAGTGGTGTAGGTAGTGTAGCTATTGGTTACATAAAAGATAATGAATAACTCTCGGTTCAGTAATGATATTGTTATCAACTCCAAAGGTTTAATAACTTACATAATGTCTGACTCATTTAGGATCCACTATAATCACGGATTAAACAAAGCGTTAGAATTATGTGAAATGTATTCATTAGAACTTCAAATAGTTCTCTTTCGAGTGAAAGAAGAAAATGAAAGAAATAACCTATTTTTCACAAAAGGAATATCAGGTTATCAAGGGTTCTTATCAAAGTTCACAAATAACGTCTACTACTTCGAAGAGACAACAGACTTCTTTTATAAAGTACTTAAAAAAAGTACAACTGTTATCAAAGACAAAGCTTACTTAAAAGAACATTTAGCACTTCAAGAAAAGATTCAACACTTTTTAGATGCAGAAAATATTATAATGACTTTAGTTGAAAGTAATGTTGTTGTTCCAATAACTTATGCATCAAACAAAGAAGAATACAGTGCAAGAACTATTAGACCAAAGATTATGAGTAAAATAAATGAATTTGATGACATCATAGATTTTAGAGGACCCACATTTTTATACGAGCAAAAAGCAAAAGAATTGTTACGTTATTTTATAGAAACAAATCTCAATAAATATGATCAGAGAAGTGACCCTTCAAAATCACTAACTAGTGAACTAAGCCCTTACTTAAAGTATGGATTTATATCACCTCTCGAAATTTACAAAGAAGTAAATTTACAAACAAATCCAAACAAAGATTCTTTTATCGAAGAACTAGTTGTTCGGCGAGAACTTGCCTATAATTTTATTTACTACAATAAAAAATATTACGATTTTGATTATATGACATATGAATGGGCTTATAGAACAATGGAAAACCACAGTTTAGACACAAGAGAATACATATATACATTAAAAGATTATATTGCCCATAATACTCACGACATCTATTTTAATACAGCTATGAAAGAGATGATATACCTAGGTAAAATGCATGGTTATATGAGAATGTACTGGGCTAAAAAGATAATTGAGTGGTCTCCTAATTACCATTTTGCATTTGAGACGATTACTTATCTAAATAATTACTATTTCCTAGATGGGAATACCCCTAATGGATTTAATGGAATTGCCTGGTGTTTTGGGAAACACGATCGTGCATGGGCAGAAAGACTTATATTTGGAAAAATTAGGTATATGAATGCTGCTGGACTAAAAAGAAAATTTGATATTGATAAATATGTTTCAAAGATTGATATTCTAACAAAAAATAAATAAAAAGAAGACAAATTGTCTTCTTTTTTCATGCCTTTTCTGATTAAAAACCTCTTGTTTGTCCTCTCCATGGCGGTTCCTTTTTATCTCTAAATTCATCTACACCAGGTCCTTTTAAATTATGTAATCTCCACATTCCATAAATATAACTTATAGTCAATACTCCAATCGTAACAGGTAACCCTAAGATTATATTTGCAATTACCAAATCATCAACTGAACCGTTAAAGAACAATGTTATTTCGATCACTAATCTAACAATGAAAAAGGTTAACCAAAATATTGTTACTTCTTTATATGCTGGACGAACATCATCTCGATAAAACCAATCTAAACTCCATCCTCTTGTTATATGTGAAACCAGTGCAGCTAGAGGCTTTTTAAATACTAACGAAATTGTAGTAATTACTATTAAAACTCCAGTCCCAATAATGTCGGGAAGAAAGAAATTTGAAGCGTTTTGATTTAGATACGACATACCCACAGCAAAAAGAACTCCAAACAAACCACCAAATGCATAATATAAATTTTCTTTCTTATAAATTCTAATCACCAAGAATATGACACTTAAAACAAGAGACCCAATTAATGCACTTTCCAAATTCCATAGCTTATATAAAGCTATAAATAAAAGCGGAGGTACAATAATATCAAGTGATTTCCCTGTAAAAACCAGCAATAATTCTCCAAATATTTCCTTAAATAATTTTTTCATATATTATCTCCTTATACTACTACTATAATATACATATTTTAGATAATAATTTAATAAGATGCAAAATTATTTTTTGAATACTATTAAAAATCGATATTTTCTTTCAATCCTTTTACTCTTGTTTTTATTGCTGCTTCAAATAAAAAAACTCTTTAGTATCTAGCCTAAAGAGTTTTTATTTTTGTTATATTAATTTATTATAGGTGTGGTAATTGTTGAACTGCTGCTGTATCTGTAATATCTTTGTATGAATTTTTCTTGTTGTCTTTGATTGTCATTGCAACTATTAATCCTGCTGCCGCAGTTACCATTGCAATTGTAAATGCTTGATCAAACGTTACATTCTTTTTAATATAGATACCCAATAGTGCTGCTGCACCATATGCTTGGAAAATCAAGCTGTAGTTCGCACTAAAGTATTTAGAACCAAATAATTTTCCTGTAATAGTTGGTACTAATGATAAGAATGATCCATAACCTATACTGATAAATAACAATGCAACTATAGCCACTGGTTTAACTTGTACAAAGCTTAAGAAGAATAAAGAAATAATTGTTACGAAATACATTGTTCGATAAACATTTAATGCTCCAAATTTATCTGCAAGTCTACCAGATACTAATCTACCACCAGCATTAAATATAGCCAAGTAACCAACTAGTGCTGCAGCTGTAATTAGATCACTATCTAATATACCAATGTATTCAGTTCCTATATCTTTTGCTAATCCAATGATAAGTAATCCTGGCATTAAAGCTAATAAGTCACTAAATAATAATTTATAGAAATTAGGTGAGCATAATAACTTTTTAGTATTAAAATCTTCACCTTCATCTTCTAACGTTTTTGCTGAATTTTCAATCTTTTCTGGAACATCAAGTAATAAAGCCCCAGTAATTGTCATTATTGCATAAACGATACCTAGCGTCATAAATGTGCTAGTAACCACATCCGAAGTATATACTGTTGTATCTGAAATTGATAATAATCTTGTTATAACCTCTTTGAACATAATTGCTCCAATAGCAAAGAACGCAGTTGCAATACCTGTGATTGCTCCTTTATTATTTGGGAACCACTTAACTAAAGTTGAAAGCTGGCAAACATATATGAATCCAACACCTGCTCCACCCATTACTCCATATGTCAAATATAACATTGCTGGTGACGTTGCAAATGCTGATAAGAAAATACCACTACTATATAATACAGCACCAATAAGTGTTGTATATCTTGGTCCAATTTTTAGATGTACTCTACCTGATAAAATCATTGTTAATGCAAACGATACTAAAGTGATTGCATATGTTGTAACAACATCATTGTAATTCCACTGAAACGCCTCTGAAATCGGTTTATTGAATAAACTCCAAGCATATAAAGCACCAATAGCCATTTGTGCTGTTAAAGCTCCAAATACTACTATCCATTTGTTTGTTATTTTATATTTCATTATTTCATCTCCTAATTTTTACGACCTGTGTATTATACATATTAATCAAAGTGATTTCAATACCAAACTATAATTATTTATAACTAGTTGTAATTATTATAAAGACCTATTTAATAACAAAATGTAAGCACTTGTATTTGTTTGTCTTTGTAAAGCCTAAAATCAATAAAATAGGTAAAAAAAATGATAAGACTACTACTATAGTCTTATCATTCATTTTTAAATGTTTTTAAATAATTATATTTATAATCAATGTGTCTTTATTTTATAATTGTCCTGCTTTTCCTTCTTTAACGTTTTTCTTTAACTCACGTTCTGCTTTTGCAAAATCGACATTACGTCTTTTATTTTCAGCCAAACGTTCTGCTCTTACGTTTTCCAAATGAGCCATTGCTTTATCTTCATCTAAACCAACTTCAGCTTCTTGAGCTATAACATTAATGATATTGTCTTGATGTTCAACTACACCATTAATAACAACTGCATAAAGTTTTTCTTCTCCAGTAACCATTTTTACATAACCTGTATCAATAGTACTAATGATTGGAATATGATTTTTCATAATAGCAAATTCACCATTCATCTTAGAAGTAATAACTGCGTAATCTACCTCAGCACTATGCAGTTCTCCTTGGGGTGTAACGATTGATATTTTCATCTTTATTCCCCCTTATTTCATTGATTCTGCTTTTTTAAGAACATCTTCAATACTACCAACTAATCTGAAAGCATCTTCAGGTAAGTGATCGTATTTACCTTCTAAAATTTCTTTAAATCCTTTGATCGTTTCTTCAACAGGTACATAAGTTCCTTTTTGTCCTGTAAATTGCTCAGCTACATGGAAGTTTTGAGATAAGAATAATCTAACTCTTCTAGCTCTATGAACCACAAGCTTATCTTCTTCACTTAACTCATCCATACCTAAGATAGCAATGATATCTAATAATTCATTATATCTTTGGATAGTTCTTTGAACTTCACGTGCAATATTATAATGCTCATCACCAACGATTTCAGGAGCAAGTGCTCTTGATGTAGAAGCAAGTGGATCTACCGCAGGGTAGATACCTTCCTCACTTATTTTACGTGAAAGGTTAGTTGTTGCATCTAAATGTGTAAATGTTGTTGCTGGTGCTGGATCTGTATAGTCATCCGCTGGAACATATACCGCTTGTATCGAAGTGATTGAACCTTCTTTTGTCGAAGTAATACGCTCTTGTAATTTACCCATTTCTGTAGCAAGTGTTGGTTGGTAACCTACGGCTGAAGGCATACGACCTAAAAGCGCTGATACCTCTGAACCTGCTTGCGTGAAACGAAAAATATTATCGATAAAGAATAAAACATCTTGATGTTCTTCATCACGGAAATATTCTGCCATAGTAAGACCTGTAAGTCCAACTCTCATTCTTGCTCCTGGTGGCTCGTTCATTTGTCCGAACACCATTGCTGTTTTCTTAATAACCCCTGATTCAGTCATTTCGTGATATAAATCATTACCCTCACGAGTACGTTCACCTACACCTGCAAATACTGAAATACCACCATGTTCTTGAGCGATATTATTGATTAATTCTTGGATAAGTACTGTTTTACCAACACCTGCTCCTCCAAATAATCCAATCTTACCACCTTTAATATATGGTGCTAAAAGGTCTACTACTTTGATTCCTGTTTCTAAGATTTCAACTTCAGAACTTAACTCATCTAGTTTTGGTGCTGGTCTATGGATAGGAGAAAGTTTAGTACCTTCTGCTACCTTTGGTTTACCATCAATTTCTTCACCAAGAACATTAAAGATTCTTCCTAAAGTTGCTTCTCCAACAGGAACACTAATTGGAGCACCCATATCTTTTACTTCCATACCTCTTACAACACCATCAGTTGAATCCATTGCAATTGTTCTAACAATGTTATTACCAAGATGTAAAGATACTTCTAACGTAAGTTTTACAGGAACACCGTGATTATCTTCAGCCTTAACATCTACAGTTAAAGCAAAGTTGATTTCTGGTAGGTCATCTTCGAATTTAACATCGATTACTGGTCCCATTACCTGAACTATTTTACCTGTGTACATAATATTCCTCCTTTAGCTAACTGCATTGGCTCCACCAATGATATCAGTTAACTCGACTGTGATAGCTGCTTGTCGTGCTCTATTATAATGAAGTTGAAGTGTATGAATAACATCATTTGCATTATCAGTTGCACTTTTCATAGCAGTCATTCTTGCTGCATGCTCACTAGCTTTAGCATCAAGAATTATTCCGTACAATGTATTTTCAACATACATTGGTAGTAAATGATCAATTATTAATTGTGGACTAGGCTCATAATTATATATAAGATTTAATCCTTGTTCTTCAGTTTTTTCCTGTTTGACATTTCCATTTGTTATTGGAAGGATATCTGTTCGTTCTACTACTTGTGTCATAGTATTGACAAAATGATTGTGAAACACACTAATTTTGTCTACTCTATCTGACAAGTATTCATGGATAAAGTTTTCAGTTACTTCTTTAAAATCAATAAATTGAATGTCATCACGAATATTGATTGCCTCAGTGTTTAAAGGTGTATACCCCATTCGTTTTACATAACTAAATGCTTTAAATCCGATTGTAGCGACAGAAAATTCTTCGTTTGATTCATGATTCTCGTCAACATGTTTACTAAACGCTTTAAAAACAGCCGAATTATATGGTCCAGCAAGCCCTCTATCACTAGATACTAAGATATAACATGTTTTTTTGATATCTTTTTTAATAAGCATAGGGTGACTTAACTCTTCCCCACCTAATAAGTTATCAATCATGTCTCTTAGTTTATGCATAAGTGGTCTAAAACCTTTAATTGCTCTTTCAGCTTTTTTAAGTTTAGATGCACTTACCATGTGCATTGCTTTTGTAATTTGTGATGTTTTTTTCGTAGCTGTAATTCGGGATTTTATTTCTCTCATTGAAGCCATTTAGCACACCACCTTATACAAATATTTTTTTAAACCTTGCAATAACGTCATTGAATTTGTCAGCTTCAGGTAAACCTTTTGTTTCGATTATTTCAGCTAAAACTTTTTTACCTAATTCATCATTAACGAAGAACTCATGAAGTTCTTCTTCAAAACGACCAATGTCAGATAATTTAATCTCATCTAAATGTCCTCTAGTAAGTGAGAAAATACTCACAACTTGTTTCTCTACATCCATAGTTGCATGTAATCCTTGTTTCAGAATTTCAACAGTACGTTTTCCTCTTTCAAGTCTAGCTTTAGTAGCGTCATCTAAATCACTACCAAATTGTGTAAATGCTTCTAACTCTCTATAAGCAGCTAAATCTAAACGAAGTGTACCAGATACTTTTTTAATTGCTTTAATTTGTGCAGATCCACCAACACGTGATACAGATAAACCAGCGTTTATCGCAGGTCTTACACCACTATGGAATAAATCACTTTGTAAGAAGATTTGTCCATCTGTGATACTAATAACATTTGTTGGAATATAAGCACTAATATCTCCTGCTTGAGTTTCAATGATTGGAAGGGCAGTAATACTACCTCCACCTAATTCATCGTTTAACTTCGCAGCTCTTTCAAGTAATCTACTATGTAAGTAGAATACATCTCCAGGATATGCTTCTCTTCCCGGTGGTCTTCTTAGTAATAAACTAAGCTCACGATATGATATCGCATGTTTCGTTAAATCATCATAAATTATTAAAACATCGCGCCCTGCGAACATAAATTCTTCACCCATTGTAACTCCTGAATAAGGAGCTAAGTATAATAACGGCGAAGGCTCTGATGCAGATGCACTAACGATAATACTATAATCCATAGCACCATGTTGTTTTAACGTTTCAAATACATTTGCTACTGTACTTTCTTTTTGCCCAATGGCAACATAAATACAAATAACATCTTTCCCTTTTTGGTTAATGATTGTATCGATTGTGATAGCTGTTTTACCAGTTTGTCTATCCCCGATAATTAGCTCACGCTGCCCTCTACCAATTGGTACCAAAGCATCTAATACTTTAATCCCTGTTTGTAGTGGCTCGTTAACTGATTTACGGCTCATAACTCCTGTCGCTTTTCTTTCTACAGGTCTCGTTTTTGAAGCGTTAATTTTACCCATACCATCAATTGCTTGTCCAAGCGGATTAACAACACGTCCAATTAACTCATCTCCAACTGGAACCTCTAAAATACGTCCAGTAGTTTTAACAATGTCACCTTCTCTAATAGAAGTACTTTCATCTAGTAAGATAGCTCCAACATGATCAGTTTCTAAGTTTAATACCATTCCATAAATGTCTCCAGGGAATAATAATAACTCTCCACTCATTGCACTATCTAATCCATGAACTAAAGCAATCCCATCACCAACACTAATTACGGTCCCGATGTTTTCTGTTTTAATCTCTTTTTCATATTTCTTGATCTGTTCTTTGATTAAAGAACTAATCTCTACAGGATTAATTTTACTCATCTTCTCACCTCAATTATTTCGTTAAATTAGCTTTAAGTCCTTGTAGATAATTATTGATTGTTTCATCAAGTACATTTCCATCATACTCAATTCTAATTCCACCAACAATTGATACATCAACGATATTTACAAGCTCAATTTTTCGATTATGTTTCTTACCTAAATTACTTACTAATTGTGTCATTTGCTCATTTGATAATTCCTTACCCGTATAAGCAAAAACATTCATTACTTTGTTTTGGTTATTAACAATTTTTATGTACTCATTAAAACAATCTTCAAGAAGATCAATTCTTGAATTATCAATTAATACACAAATAAAGTTTTTTAATAAAGAATTCTCAACAGTATTGTTGATGATTTCTTTTTTATTTTTCTTTGAAATTTTCGGATGATTAAGAAATTTATAGATTTCCTCATCTAAAGCAGCATTAAAGTTCTTGTAATCTTCAAGTACTTCTTCTACTTTATTTGATTCTGATGATAAACCAAGTAATGCCTCTGCGTATTGAACCGCAACATAACTCATTAACTAGCTACCTCGTTTGTAACTTCTCTTAGTAACTCTTTATGTTTATCTGCATCAATTTCTTTCTTAATAATCTTTTCCGCCATTAATGTCGCAACACTAACAATTTCATCATTGATTCCTTGTCTTGCTTTTTCTATTTCACTATCAAGTTCTTTTTTAGCGTTATCCATGACTTTTCTTGCTTCACCTTTTGCTTTAGTGACAATCGTAGTTCTTTCTTTTTCCCCACGATCTTTAGCTTCATCAATAATTCCGCGAGCACTTAAACGAACTTCATTTAGTTCAGCTTCTGCGCCAGTCTTAAACTCTTGAGCTGCTTCATTTGCTTTTTGTGCTTCTTCATATTCAGCACTCATTACATCTTTTCTCTTTTGAAGATAATCAGTTATATGATTCCAAAAGAAAAATCTAACAACTAGAAATAATAGTAAAGTAGCGGCAATTTGAATCAACATTTCTTCTAAGCGTAAACCAATAGCGCCATTTATAAACTCGCTTATTGCTATTGCAACTTTATCCATATGAATTTGCCTCCTTTAATTGCTTTTTATTTGTAGTTATTATGAAGCGAATATTAAAATAATTGAAACGATTAAACCATAAAGACCAGTAGTCTCAGCTACAGCTTGACCTGTGATCATTAATGTTCTAATTGAACCTTCTGCTTCTGGTTGTCTACCTAATGCTTCTACTGCTTTACCTGCTGCGTAACCTTGCCCAATACCAGGCCCGATTCCTGTTAATACTGCAATCCCTGCTCCAAGTAATGCTAACCCTTGTGCGAAAAACTCATTGTACTCTGCTGCTAATAAAAATAAATTACCCATAATCTTGTTTCCTCCTATTTATTTAGTGTTTTATTTTAAATATATTTAATCTGATCAATCTGATTAATCAGTTTTAACCTATTCCTCAATTGCCATACTTAAGAATATTGTGAATAACATAAAGTATACATATGCTTGAATTGCTCCAAAGAAGATATCAAATACTGGATGAAGTAAAAACGCTCCAAACACGATTCCTCCCCATGAAGTTAAACCATAAACGATAATCCCAATAATACTACCACTTAGTAAGTTACCAAATAAACGTAGTCCCATTGCGAATGGAGTTGACATTTCACCAATCAAGTTAATTGGTAAGAACAATGCATAAGGTTCCATTAAACCTTTCATTCTTTTAACTGGTTTATGAATTACCAATGCCGCTATTTGAATTGAACCAAATGCCAAAGCACTAAATCCAAGTGCTACATTGATATTCGATAGTGGCGCAGTAAGTCCAGCTAATGATGCTGTGTTTGCGAATAATAAGAATAAAAGAATCGTCATTAAGTACGGTGTGAAAATCTTCCAATGTTTAGTAAAGAAATCTCTCATAAAGTCATTAACGAACTGCACAAACATAATTGCTACTAAAGTCATTCCTCCAGGAACATCCGCAGTTTTTAATCTTTTAACTCTTAACCCTAGAATCGCAGTTGAAATCATTAAAAATAAAGTAATGATTAATGATGATTTTAATCCGTCTGATAATGCCACATAATAATCAATCATTTCTTTTCACCTCTGTTTTCTAAAAATATATTTATATAAAGAACAATCTTAAATGAAAATAACCCTGCTGCAGTACCAAGAATTTCTAAATTAGGTAACAATCCTGATAATACTAAAACCATAGCATAAAATAAATATCTAATTAA
>Ga0102814_10000735_pt1 | contig 23575 bp, 32 predicted proteins | sample ColrivemetaGS741_FD_79112 | JGI IMG/M metagenome (GOLD analysis project Ga0102814, IMG submission 79112) | Estuarine microbial communities from the Columbia River estuary - Flood tide ETM metaG S.741 | ecosystem: Environmental > Aquatic > Marine > Intertidal zone > Estuary | place: USA...
GACAAAAAAACGCTTAGAAAAAGAGCAATGGCTTCTAACGAAGCACGCAATGAAATTTCTAGTGTTGTAGGGTCAAAGTGGACTCCTGATGCCATTAATTGGACTCAGGATTCCGAATACAAAAGGTTATATGGAGAAGATAAGGATAAATAACCAAGCCAATATGGGAAAATTACTACTAACATGGATACTCAAAAAATGGGTTTAATAAAAGTGGACAGAACATTATTGATGCAGTTAAAACTGCAAGAACAGAAAAAGAAAGACGCACAAGCCAAGAGGCTAATTGAAGAAAGAGAGAAGCAACAAAGTGTTAAAGTTAGACCACTTTGGAGAAGCGATTGGAATAAATAATGCGAGATAAATATATATTTAGTTTTTTAGTGGTAGGATTGATAGGAATTTGGATAACTGTTCTATCTTACTTATTCGTTCTCTGAAAAATAAAACTTGACATTTTGGTGAATATTAAGTATAATATATTTCAGAAATCGAGAAATTTCGCCAGAAATTAACAGCCAATGTCATATAAGGGCTTCGATACCAAGTAGGGGAACAGAAACAACTGCCCCGAAAACTCGTCAGAGGGGGTATCGATAGCATTCCGTACTGATTGGTGGTGGAGCGAAGGCTTAGCAACTAAAGGGGCAAAGACCAAACTTCACCTGTTAAGACTGCATGTTCTATACGAATCGCAGGATAAAAAATGTAGTTGGGGGCGTAGGAGTCTTTCACGCCCTAAAATAAGGAGACTTGAAGTCATGGGAAATGCATGCCTGGAATCGACTTCTCCAATAGGATAAAGCAATTCAAATAGACGTAGCTCGAGCAGGGAAGAGGCCAGACGCGGAAGCCTCTTCCCACCTTTTGCTCTAGATTCTGCGAACAAATTTAAATCCAATGGTTTTAGCACGCTGGGGCAGTACCAGCCAGCTCCACCAACGTGGCATTAGCATGCTCCTCCCACACATTTAGTGTGTTAGTGTCACCTTGATGGGGCTGAAATAGTATAGACTTTAACGATTGGCGTCAACGACTTGGACGTTAAATAGTCCGCTACTTAAGTGCTAGCATACAGGTTCCTCACTAGGTTCCTATAGGTTCAGGCAGGCTGTCCTCAACAGCCTCCAACTTTAACAGAGGAGAGTTTATGAGTTATGTAACAAAAACAGATGATAGTTTGTTTGATTCAGACATACATAAAACTAATGTTACTCTAGTGGATTTCTATGCTGACTGGTGCGAACCTTGTAAGCAGATGGCTCCAATACTAGAAGATGTAGCAAGAGATGGCTTTGGGGACGTAGGAGTTCTAAAAGTAAATGTAGATGATAACAAGTTTTTATCTGAAAGATATAACATCAGAAGTATTCCTACAATGGTTTTGTTCGTCAAAGGTACTGAAGTAGCGAGAAGAACAGGAACACAAGGTAAGGGCTTTCTTGCTGATTGGATGCAAAAGGAGGGTTTATGAGAAAGTTAGCGTGTGCGTTAGTTTTATTATGCTCTACAAGTAGTTTTTCAGCAGATTTACTACCTTACAATGAGGATTTACTTCTAGAGTATAAAGACTACACTGGAGCAGTGCTTGGAGCAATGGCTCACTACCATGTTAGATGTGGTGGGATATCGCCTGATGGTGGTAAGTTCATTGAAAAAGCAGTAGCAATACATGGCTTTGATGTAGAGAATACACAGACAAATGAGTTCTACGAAAGAGGTTTTGACCAGGCAGCACAAATGACTTGTCAGAAACTCAGAAGAGGGTTCTCAATGTTAAATATAGTACACTTGCTAGCTCCTGGCGAGCATTATGATGATTGATTTATGCAGTTATTGTATTAAAGCAAATAACGGGTGTCCTATATACCCGACCTTACGAATAACCTATAAATGTGTTGAGTTTAGTGCGTATCGCCCTAGCCTGACATCAAAACTTTTTAACAAAATACAACTACAAAATGCTTCACAATTACCTAATATACATGCAGAACCTCCGTATAGAGAACCTGCGAGCCCCCAGTAAGGAACACGCCAGACAAGTGTACCCACAGGCGAGAGCAATATTTAGAGTGAAGGAATCAGTTGGGTTTAGAAAAGTATGAAGAATAGGAAGTTCGGAGTAAGAAAGAAAACGAGCATTGGCAGGAGGTGGATAAAGACTTCCACTATGAATAAGTCCAAACGAAGAAGTTTCAAGAAGTACAATGGTCAAGGAAAGTAGTTGTTGTGAAAAGAAAAAGTAGGTCGACTACCTGCCCTAGCTATCAAGGGGTCAAAAATGCCTTATAAACCTAAAAGTCTTAGGGATTCTTTATAAGGTGGGTACTACTCCTCAACCCTTAAAATTGTGATAGTACAACAATCCTGCGGGACTCGCCCTTCGGTCCCCTAACTAAATAGAAGGGCTTTTTTTATGTTTAATTATAAATTTCAGGGAGAGAAATATGAGCAAGACAATGATACCATATATTAACAAACCAAAGAGAGGGATGCCTAGACTAAAGAAATCTATGAGTCATGGAACTTTCCGTTGTAAAAGACACCCTAATAGTAAGAGGTGCCAAAATGCTTAAAACTTTATTCGGTAAAAAGTACACTAAGGCTTTTGTAGATAGAGTAAAATTTAGAAGAGCCGAGTATTACGAGAAACGTAGGATTCAGACTATCCGTGACAATGCCATGAAAATGGCACACAACTGGAGTCATGAGTACCCTACTGGTACACCTTTAGAGTATATTCGTGATGACATTATTGAAATGTGGGAACGTCATGCAAAAGTAGGTATTTTTAGTAACTTAGATGCAGAGCAATATATTCCTATTACAAATCCTGTATCTAGAATGGATATTATAGGGCAAAACGGTAATGATGGTTTACACTATGATGCCAATGGCTCAATTGATGCTGGTTTAGACTATGGTGATACGAACATTGAAGTTACCTGGACTGGACCTAACAAGAAAGAGCTGGATAAAGCTAAGGAGACTATGTGAGCGAGATAGAAATACTTTTAACGCTGAGTTTTATAGCGATTGCAACAGGATTTTCTTACTACTTAGGACACAAAACAGGAATATTGGATGCCGTAGAAGGTTTAGAACGCTTAGGCATCATAGAATTTGACGAGAGTTCCGAAAAATAGTCCTTGACTTTTTTGGTAAACTTTGATATAATATACATAAATAGGTGATAATGCCTTCGGGGTTACTATCTATTAGACGGGCAGATGCCCATTTTTAACCGTGTGGCTTGACGACAAGCACACAATTCTTACTTTATAAGGAGAACACATAATGGTAACAAGACAGTTAGTACACGATTTCCCGTTCAGGGACATGATGATAGGATTCGACGATTTCTTCTCACACGCAGACAGAGTATCAGGCAATCAAAAATACCCACCATACAACATAGCAAAACACTCTGATGAAAACTATACCATCGAGATAGCTTTGGCTGGGTGGTCAAAAGACCAACTCACTATTGAACAACACAAGGGTGAGTTAACAGTAAAAGGCGAGAAACCTAACGCTATAACAGAAACTGAGTTTCTGTACAAAGGTATCGGTAACCGAGCTTTCACTAGGCAGTTTAAGTTGGCAGAGCATATGAATGTTCATAACGCTGACCTGGATAATGGTATTCTAAACATAGAATTAAAACTAGAAATTCCAGAGGAACTGAAGCCTACACGAATAGAACTATAATCGTACTAAGCCCTCTACGGAGGGCTTTTTAGTATGGGTAAGAAATTTATTCCTTGACTTTTATGTCCATTTTTGATATAATATATAAAGATGTAGATAGCTTCTAGAGATTTTAGGGAATAACACAATGGAATGGTTTTATTATTATACAACATTTGCAGTATCAGGTGCGTTAGTAACTTGGTGGGCGATATTTAGACCTTCTCTGCAGTTAGTTGCCTATGAAACTAAAGGTGAACATCCTATGTTGCGCAATCAAATTTTATCTGGGGTAGTCTGGATAACCTTAGCGACAATAGCTATACCTGCATTAATACTACCCATAGTCCATGACAAAGTCCGATTAAACTTTATAATAAGTTTAGCACATGGATTTCTCCACTCAACCTCCAAAAAATAACATTGTTTAAAAATAATACTTGACAACTATGTCAGATTTTGGTATAATATTCTTTTAAAAATAGGAATTTAACATGAATTTAGACAACCTAATCGACCAATGGTTCGAAGACCGAGGTATAGTAGAAAACGGCAAAACAATGAGTCAGGCTATCAAAACTCTTGAAGAAACCACTGAACTAATAGACGCAATCAATAAGGAAGATAGAATAGAACTAATGGACGCAGTAGGCGACATTTATGTTACTCTTAGAGGCGTTTGTAAAGTAGAAGGTGTTGACTTCCACGATTGTGTGGATAGAGCCTATCATGAAATCAAAGACCGTAAAGGGTATTTATCGGCTAATGGAACATTTATTAAGGAGGAGTAACAATGTGGAACCAAAACCCCCCAACTAGCGAGCTTTCTCGAGTGAGACGTAGCCCTAGCCCAAAGGTTAGAGAGACTCAACACGTCCCTAGCTTAACTAGTTTCAGTAATACAAATGTAACTAAGTCTTGGGAAGAACAACAAGAGCGGTTGGCTATTAGCAACCAGTATTCAATAGTACCAGCATACAATAAAGGCCCCTACATGGTTGTACCAACCAGTGAGCTTACTACTGCTGGACGCAAAGTTTAAGGAGTATATATATGTGGATTAAAAAACAAATCTTTACAGAGTTAGTAGGGCAGGTTGCAGAAATGGCAGAGCAAATTAATTCTACTGTCAATACTCAATCTGAAGCGACAGTAGAACTAGGCGAGCTAGTATTAATGCTAAAGTCAATAGTGCTTGTACAAGAGGAAAGAATTGCTCAACTAGAAGTAGAAAACGGTTGGGACTTGGAAGAAACTACGGCTAATGCAAAACAAGTTTTAGGTATATCCGAATCAGAAACTAAGTACCACTGATGATATATAGTAATAGTCATACCGCTTTAGAGATAGGAGCTTGGGTGTATAATAGACTTAGTATCACTGGGCCTGTTATGATTGATGTTCGCCCCCTAGACGCTGATGGATATTGTACGGACAATGCTTTGATAGAGATTAATGGAAGATTATCACAGGCAGAACAATCAGTTGCTATCTGTCATGAATTAATTCACTGGAAACAGTTCCAAGATGTAGGAGAGTTCAACGAGGATGAGGCATACAATGGAGAGATGGAGTTGTACAAAGAGTATAGAAACTCACTTCATTAAGATGCTTTGCTTATGACAAGTAAAAAATATTTCTTGACATTTCAGATAAACTTAAGTATAATATATATATTAAAAAATCAAAAATTAACTAAAAACGCATAAGATGAAAACAATACAATTCCAATATCGCAAATCACCAGAAAACATAACAGATAGAGAAGCAATAATACTATCACCCGCCAGTAATAACTACTTTACGTTAGACATTACGGAACTGGATAAAGCAGAGAGGTTAAGACTCGAAGCAGGTTTAGTAGAGTTACAAAGAGGCGTTGATGAAGCTTTTACGATTAGAACTAACTGGCTTAGGGATAACGGATTTGCTACTTGCTATCGCAACTTTACTAAAGACAAAATGAATTTAGTATTAGAACGATAGGCGACTAGAACGGTACCGCCTCATAACCGTGATATGAGGCAATTCTAATTTCACACAGGACTACCAATGGCAATAAATTTCACAGAAGAAGCAGATAATCAGAGATTACAGCTCTGTAAACTGTACGAACAGAAAGAATCTCTAGATAAAAACATAGAAGGTGTTAAACAAATAATAGCAACCCTAGAGTACGCTGCCGATAGAGTAAAAACTGACGAACAACCACAACAACCACAACAATCAACTAAAGGAAAATAACAATTATGGCATGGGATGACGATAAGAAAGCACAAGTAGTTTCAATGTATGAGGGCGCAAGTCCAACTCCAGAAACTTCAATGGAAATAGTAAAAGAAATTGCAGAGGAAGTAGAGGAGTCTCCGAACGGTGTTCGTATGATTCTTACTAAAGCAGGTGTGTATATCAAGAAGGCTACTACAAGTGGTAGTTCTTCAGGTGACTCAGGTACGGCTACAAAGCGCGTATCTAAGGTTGCAGCACACGCTAAATTAACTGCTGAAATTATCAGTGCAGGTCAAGAAGTTGACGCTGATATCATTGATAAGTTATCAGGTAAAGCGGCACTATACATCGCTGGTATTATTCAAAATACCAACGGTTAAATTACGTAAAGGGGTAGTTACATACTGCCCCTTAATTTTTATTATTTTCTAATAGGAGAGTCAAATGGCAAGAGTTAAAGTTAAAGATAGTGAAAAACTAACCCCTAGCAACATTCGCCAGGTGATAAACCTATTAGAAAGTAATAAACCAATTACTAAGAAACAAGCGTGTAGTATGTTAAGAATTTCTTATAATACTGTACGTCTTGGTAATATTATTACTAGCTACAAAGAACGCTTAGCAACAGAGAAAAGGCTAAGACAAAAGAACTTTGGTAAGCCTGCTACACAACAGGAAACTGTTGGGTCTATAGAGAGGTACCTTAACGGTGAACCTTTGTACAAGATAGCAGACTCAATGTTCCGTTCTTCAGCGTTTATAAAAGCTATTATGATTAATAACAACGTCCCCGTTCGTACGACTAATCATAGTTACTTTCATCCAGAGTTACTCCCCGACGAGGTTCTTTCTAAGGACTTCGAACCAGGTGAACTAGTATGGTCTACCGAGTATAACCATACTGCAGAAATAAGTACAAGAAACGATTCAGATAGTGTTCACTCACCTACTTATGGTGTATGGATACTAGGTGATTACTATCGACATGCTTATGTTCCGTGGTACGAGTTAGGTAGTCTTCGACATTTACAACAGTTAGGAGTAAAGATAAATGATGAAATCCCTGTTCTTAGAGAAAATGGAGTCGGCTGGTGACGCAGTCATTACGTACCGAAGTCCAGTATCTAAGAAACTAAAATATAACGTATGTACTCTAGAATTTAATTCCTGTGAGTATATAAAAGAGAAAAATAAGAAGAAAAACATAACGGTGAAAGAAGATTGTATCCTGCTATTCTGTTGGGATACAGACTCTTTTAGACAGATAAACATCGAAGCAGTTACTAATATTCAACCTTTATCTACAATTTTGAGAAATAGAATATTATGATTACTGATGATGACGTCTACGAGAAGGTAATTCTAGAACAAGAAGATAAAGAGATACAATATAGGTTAGTAGTATCTAGTTTCAGAGATGTTGAGTATATTCATATACGAAAATACTATTTAGACTTTGAAGGAGAGTATAAACCCACGAAAGAGGGAGTGTGCCTTCCATTTGAACTCAACAGTCTATCCAACTTATTTGAAGGACTAGTAGAACTACTCTCCTTATCAGAGAGCAAAAGTATTATACAAGAACACTTTAAGGATTTATTAAGAGATTTATATAACGAATAAAAAATATTTCTTGACAAATAACTTAAACTTGCGTATAATATATATTATATAAAATCGAAAAATAACAACAGAACAACACTTTAAACACTTAACTAAGATAATTTATGACTAAAGACTTATTAGATAAGGCATCAAAGGCGTACTTCGAAGGTTCGCCTTTTTTGTCAGATGAAGAATTTGATGCCCTCGCTACGAAAGAGGGTTATGAGCGTGTAGGCTACAACCCTGACGCTAAACGAAAGCATCTATTCCCCTTGTACTCACTTCAAAAAGTATTTGAAGGCGAGGACACACCCCCAACTTATAAAAGTAATGTAATAGAAACCCCTAAATTAGATGGGGCAGCAATTGCTATACAGTATAAAAAGGGTAAGTTGTCCCGAGTAGTAACTAGAGGCGATGGTATTGCAGGTGTAGACATAACCGATAAGTTTATGTTTACTGATATAGTACCAAAGCAACTTTGGACTAAGTTACAGTTTAAAGAGTTCGATAACTTACAAATAACTGGCGAGATAGTAGCCCCTAAAGAAATACCTAATGCACGAAACTACGCAGCAGGTGCCTTAAATCTTAAGGACGTTAATGAGTTCAGAAACAGAAACCTTACTTTTATAGCCTATAGTGTAGAACCTAGCATCAGCCCTTTCTATAAGACTGATATGAGTAGTCTACTCTATGAAGGTTTCAATGTAGTAACAAGTGGTGAAGAGGTTGACAATTGGAATGAATTTCCAAATGATGGTAAAGTAATCCGTGTAGACGACAATAAAGAGTACTCGGACTTAGGTTATACATCACACCACCCTCGTGGTGCTTATGCTCTAAAGACTAGAGAAGAAGGCATTGAAACCACATTACTAGATGTAGTATGGCAGACGGGCAAAAGTGGAAAGGTTACTCCAGTAGCAATACTAGACCCTATAGAAATTGATGACGCTATTATCTCGAGGGCAACCTTGAACAACATGGCATACATCAAAAGTTTGAATCTGGAAATAGGGTGTCGAGTAAAGGTAATAAGGGCGGGCAAGATAATCCCCCGTATTATTGAAAGAGTCAGTTCAAACATCGAAAAAAATAATACTTGACTTTTTGATGAAAGTTCCGTATAATATATAATATAGAAAATTGAGAAATAACAAGATGAATTTAACCACAATTACAGTACCTACCTCATGTCCCACCTGCGACAGTTTACTAGAATTGGTCAATGACCAATTATTCTGTCGTAACACAGATTGTGAGGCTAAGTCAAGTAAAATGGTTGAGCATTTCGCAAAGACTCTTAAAATTAAGGGACTCGGACCGAAAACCATTGAAAAGTTATCTCTTAGTTCTATATCAGATATTTATTCAATATCTCAATCTGAAATAAACAATGAAATTGGTGAGCGTGTAGGTGCTAAGTTGCTCCAGCAGATAGAATCAAGTAAATCTGTAGATGCGTGTCAACTGCTACCTGCGTTCTCCATTCCATTAATCGGTAAAACTGCTTCCAAGAAACTTTTTAGTAAGATTGCTAACTTTAGTGATATTACTATGAGCAGTTGTACCAAAGCTGGGCTTGGCCCAAAATCCTGTGCAAACCTACTCGATTGGTATGATAGGGAATTTCTACACAACCTAGAGTATTTGCCTTTTTCATTCAGGGCAGATGTACAAGAACCAACAGCTGAAAGTATCGGAAAATCAGTCTGTATTACAGGGAAATTGAATGACTTTGCTAATAGAAGTCTTGCAAAAGATTACTTAGAGTCATTTGGGTTTACCGTTACTTCCTCTGTTACTAAGAAAACTGATTTCTTAGTGGATGAAGAAGGAAGAAAATCAAGCAAGAGTACCAAAGCCGAAAGCTTAGGTATTCCAATTTTAACAATCAAAGACATTATAAAGGAAATATTATGACAACTCCAAGATGGACAGATGATAGAACTCGTATCCTTACAGCAATCGCAGAAGGCATGGATACAGTATCACAAGAAACAGTAGCAAACGCAGCAGTAGAGCTTGACACAACAACTCGCTCTGTTAGCTCTAAGCTACGCAAGATGGGCTATGACGTAGAACTAGCAAGTTCTGCTAACAAGAAGGCCTTTACTGATGAGCAAGCCGACTCATTATCAAGCTTCGTTACTGGCAACAGTGGCGCATACACGTACGCAGACATTGCTGCTAACTTTGAAAGCGGTGCTTTCTCAGCTAAGCAAGTACAAGGTAAAATCCTTTCTATGGAACTTACTGACCACGTCAAGCCTGCTGAAAAAGTAGAAGTGGCTCGTACATACACTCCAGAAGAAGAAGCTACATTCTTAGACATGCACGCTAACGGTGCATTCGTTGAAGAATTAGCAGAAGCTTTAGGCAAATCAATCAACTCAATTCGTGGTAAAGCGTTATCTTTCCTACGTTCAGGTGAGATTACATCTATTCCTAAGCAGAAGGAATCACGTGCGAAAGCTAACGTTGACCCTCTTGATGCTCTAGGTGATGTATCTGGTCTAACTGTAGAACAGATTGCTGAATCAATTGAAAAGACAGTTCGTGGCGTTAAGACTATGTTAACTCGCCGTGGTATGTCTTGTGCAAACCATGATGGTGCTAAGAAAGCAGCTAAGAACGCAGCAGCGTCTTAATTGGTAATTTAAGTTGAAGGGTAGTAATCATACGTTACTGCCCTTTTTTGTCGGAGGAAAACAGTATGAAATTGATAGCAGAATTCCACGACGTGGACAGCTTCACTGCAACAGAAGCAATTAGAAGAACAAAAGACCTACTAGGCGATTACACAGAAGTAAATGCATACCCAAGTACCAAAGACCCTTGGGATATTGTGTATTTTGGTATCCAGCAAATTGTAACTGGAGAACAATTAAATATGTTGTTTGATGAGGGAGCATTATATCCCACCAAACTAAAAGAATTGAGGTCAGTAATCTTGCATAGATTAACTGAGGAATTAGATGAAGTAATCAAGGATAACGAACACAAGGCGAAATAATGGATATTGGGGCAACAGTTCTCCATATGCTTATGGAGGAGCAAAGTCTTGACGGCTGGGCACGAGTAAAGAGTGATTTTTTTGAGGAGTCTTATAAGTCTCTCTACTCAAGTATACATAGATTTTATCAGGAATATAATAGGATACCCTCGTTTGACCAGTTAGATACTGTAACGAGAGATATCAAAACTCAAAAAGACCTGGCGGCACTTCGATTATTAGAAGTACCCGAAATAGATATAGACCTCGCCATTGATGCTTTAATAGACCAGTATTCTCAGAACGAATCCCTAAGTCTACTTGATAGTTATATAGATAAGATAACTGTTATGGATAGTTTAGAGGTTAAAGAGAGTTTATCTGGTATAGTAATGAAACTAGACGAAAAGACCCATACTGATGAGAAAGTATCAAATATGGGAGATTTACTATTGTTCCAAGAACAAGGGCTAGAAGAACATTCTGTCATACCTCTTGGTATAAATAACGATTTCGATAGTAGAGTGGGTGGCGCATACAGAGAAGAACTTATAATGATCGGTGGTAAGAGAGGCGCGGGTAAGTCCTTAGTAAGTGCTAATATGGTAGCAAATCAATATGAGCTAGGTAAGACTGCCATATTCTTCACTATTGAGATGACAGCATTAGAAACCTTCCACAGGATAACAAGTATGTTGTCTAAAGTATCTTATTCTAATATTCGTAAGAATAGACTGGATGCTAAAGAAATGAACGCAGTAGCTAGAGTTAGAGCAGACATGTTCCAGCACAGCGAAGGGTTCTATGAAGAATTCTTAGATACTAGAAACGCTCTAGACTTTGAGCGTAAGTTAACTTCTGAATGTAAATTAAAAGAAGATAATCAAATAATAATTGTAGACGATAGGTCTCTGTCACTTACTGGAATTGACTTGCAACTTCAGAAAGCAAAAGCACAGTTCGGAGATAGTCTAAGTCTAGTAGTTGTGGACTACGTAAACCAAATTGAAACAGGTTTAGGAAAAGACATTTACGATTGGCAAAGTCAAATATATGCAAGTAAGAAACTGAAAGAATTTGCTAGAAAGTATGACGTAGCAATGGTGAGCCCTTACCAGATTGATGATACTGGTCAGACTAGATTCGCCAAAGGTCTACTTGACAGCCCAGACTCTGCGTTCTTAATTGACGCACACTCGAAAGAAGATAACGCTGTAACCTTAACTTCAACTAAAGTACGAAGTGGCCCTGACATAGAGTTTACTAGTGTCATGGATTGGGAAACCCTTAAGTTAGGTCCTCAGTCCACACCTAAGCCTTCAGCAATGGGTAAGGAAACAGATACAAAGAAAGTAGGAAGAAAACCTAAGAAAGAAGATTCGGATATGCTATGGTAGTAAGTGAAATATTAACAAAGAATAACATTGACTTCAAGCCTAAAGGGCAGGACTTCGTTGTAACTTGTTTAAACCCAGAACACGAGGATAACAATCCCTCTATGCATATCGACCAAACAGAAGGTACATTTCACTGTTTTAGTTGTGGTTTTAAAGGTAATGTTTTCAAGTTCTTTAATGTAGATAAGAACTGGCAAGACATTAGAGTCAAAAGACTCAAAGATAAAATCTCGGGAATACGAGCAGCTAGTACTGGTCTTAGATTACCAGAAGGAGCTATACCCTACACTCGTCACTTCAGAGATATAGACAAAAGAACACTTGCCCAGTTTGGGGCATTTATACACGATAAAGAATTCGAAGGAAGAATAGTCTTTCCATTACCTGATATAACTGGTAAAATTCGTGGATTTATCGGAAGATATATAAATAGTAATGCACATCCAAAGTACCTGATAAGACCTCGAGGAGCTGAGCTGCCCTTATTCCCAGCTGTAGTATCTCCCATAGAAGGCTCAGTAATTTTAGTCGAGGGTATATTTGATGCTCTTAATCTAATCGACAAAGGGTTGGTAAACGCCGTGGCAGTACTAGGGGCGAACAATGTACAACTAGAAGTACTAGAGTCCCTTAAGCTGCAGGGTGTGCATACTATTTATACCATGTTTGATGGTGATGAAGCGGGTAGGAATGCTGAACACAGTGCCCACAGATTACTAGCAGACACATTTATAATTAGCGAAGAAACTAAATTACAATTACCTGACGGTTTAGACCCAGGAGACCTGTCCCTTTCGGACATAAAACATATAAAGGAAAATATCTATGGCACAGAAAATAGCAGTAGTTGACAAAGCCCCTAGTGGGGTAAATTATAAGTCTTACTTTAAGTTTGACTTTGACCATTACCATTTATCATCTAAAAGAATTAAGAAACTTTTAAAGAAAGATGTTGACTTGGTAGATTTTAAAGAAGATGAGTATGATTTTATTATACTTATTGGCTCTGAAGCCTGCAAGTTTATAGCAGGAATAACTTCAGTAACAGAATTCGCTGGACACTTAGTAGACAAGAAATTTGTCCCTATGATTAGTCCCGCAATGCTTAGTTTCAAACCCGAAGCTAAGCCAATGTTTACTCGTGCTTGTGAAAAGCTGCACGGGTACGTAGCTGGTCAGATGCCTCCTAGTTTATCGGGAGACTTTAAAGGTATTACAGAGGAATCTGAAGCAGCAGAGTATTTGCAACATTTAATAGATAGTAAACATATAAAGTTTATTACCTGTGATACGGAAACATCTGCTTTATATCCACGAAACGGATATGTATTAGGTATAAGTATATCACACAAGCCTCAACAAGGCGTGTATATATCAACGGATTGTGTAACTGAGAAAGTTGAAAAGTTGCTACAAGAAATATTCAGTACAAAAATGGTAGTCTTTCATAATGCTAAGTTTGACTTAAAAATGTTAGAGTATCATTTTGGTTTTGAATTTCCTAGAGTATCTGATACAATGCTAATGCACTACTTACTAGATGAGTCTAGAGGTTCTCACGGTCTGAAGTCTTTGGCTCTGAAATATACAGAGTATGGGGACTACGATAAAGACTTAGACACATTCAGAAGTCAGTATTGTAAAGAGCACGGCATACTTAAGGGTGAGTTTACATACGACTTAATTCCTTTTGATATACTAGCAAAGTACGCTGCAATTGATACAGCAGTTACTTACGAGTTATACCAGTTGTTCGTAACTAAGATACTTAGTAGTAACGAGTTAACTAGAGTATACAAAGAACTTATGGTTCCAGGCATGTTATTCCTAAAAGAAGTTGAAGAGGCGGGTGTGCCTTTCGACTTAAGTAGACTTAAGAAGGTTCAACAATTGATGGAAGACCAAATCAGAGATGCTAAGGAAAAGCTCTATGAATTTGACGAAGTACATAAGTTTGAAAAAGCACAAGGAAAGGTATTTAATCCTAACAGTACTCAACAACTTAGAGTACTACTATTTGACTTTCTTAGCCTGACCCCGACAGGAAAGTTAACTGGTACTGGTGCGCAATCAACAGATGCTGAGGTTCTTAAGACTTTAGCAGATGAACACCCTATACCTGGGGTGATTCTAGATATACGGCAAAAATCTAAAATCAAGAATACTTATTTAGATAAGGTAATTCCTGCTTTAGACAAGGATAGTAGAATACGAACTGGTTTTAATCTTACTTCGACAACTTCTGGAAGATTGTCTAGTTCGGGTAAACTTAATATGCAGCAGCTCCCTAGAGATAACTCTGCTGTTAAAGGCTGTATAAAAGCACGAGAAGGGTACAAGATACTGCAACAAGACTTAGCAACGGCAGAAGTATATGTTGCAGCAGTACTCAGTAAAGATAAAAATCTACAAAACGTGTTTAAAAGTGGAGGCGACTTGCACTCCACAGTTGCTAAGATGGTTTTCCAACTCCCTCATGAAGTAGCAGATATTAAGACATATGCTGCAAAAGAAAGACAGGCTGCAAAAGCAATTACTTTCGGTATCATGTACGGGTCGGGGCCTGCAAAGGTTTCTGAAACAGTAACTAAAGATAGTGGAGAGTTCTTCTCTGTACAACAAGCAAGGGAAACGATAGACAAGTACTTTATGACTTTTAGAAAACTAAAGACTTGGCTATCAAAATCCAAAGAACAAATCGAGTCAGACGGGTATATTTATAGCATACTAGGGCGCAAACGCAGGCTACCAAATGTATTCAGTAACGATAAAGGCATTGCGTCGCATGAAGTAAGAAGTGGTATAAACTTTCTTATTCAATCTGTGGCTTCTGATATAAATTTATTGGCGGGGGTAGAACTCTTAAAATGGATTAAGGAAACCGAGGTAGACGCAAAAATTATAGCATTAGTTCACGACTCGTTAGTGCTAGAAGTGAAAGAGTCAGATGTTGAAGTAGTCTCAGATATGATGGCTAAGATAACGCAGAAAGATAGAGGGTGTTCTATTCCAGGACAGCCTGTAGGAGTTGACTTAGATATTGGAGATGATTATGCCTTCGGAAAGTTTGAAAAACAATACCCCGAACTTCTCTAGTATTCACTGGCCTGTCTGGATAATTAGACCTCACGAATCCATATCGGGGGGTCTAATTACCGACAAAAGAGGTATAAGACGATTAGACTTGAAAGAAAACCCTACAAACGCAGAGTTTCCTGTACGTAGACTTCAAGCTAAAGGTCTTACGGATTATCCAGTATATCCACTAAAGAAAGCTATATGGTCTTTAAAAGACTTACTTAGCTCTGGGCATCTTTGTTTCATAGACTTTGAAGGTAAAATTTATAAATATAAAAAGACAACCTTCTACCCTTTAGTATACAAAGAGATAGTAGAAAAGTGGTACACAGATAACTCGACAATATTTAAAATTAGAGGGGTAAATAGTCCCTTTGAGGTTAGAGGCAAACTTAATCTCGAAGCAAAATACGCTGGAGTATTAAGAATAGATAAAGGTTACTTACTTTATGAAGTAACAAATACAAAACTAAAAGACAGTAGAAGGAAGATATGATAGAAAACGGCATAACATGGATAATAATACTGACAGGTATAGTGGCACTTGGAATTGGTGCATTAGGACTGTACATGTACATGGATGAGATACTTAGAAGTTACTTCTTTGCATGAGTAGTAAAGCAATAATTTCTAATAGAATTTATATGACAGCTGACGCTAAACTGCAGAAGCTGATAGATACGGAGTTAACGTATTCTATACCGTCATATAATCCTACCGACCCACCCCAAATTATAAAAAATATGGGGAAAATAAATAAGGATTTAATTACAATCCCTATCGGCAGGTTTGACCTTATTCCCGAAGGTCATGAGATTATTGATAAGAGAGTAGAAGTCCCTGAAAAATTTCCTGATTTCAAATTTGAATTGAGGGATAGTCAGAGTAAAGTTTTCGATTCTGTAGAAGATAATGCAATTATTAATGCGTTTGTAAGTTGGGGTAAGACTTTTACAGCGCTGGCAATTGCAGCTAAACTAGGACAGAAAACTTTAATTGTAGTACATACATTAGCGTTAAGAAAGCAATGGGAAGAAGAAATAGAAAAATGTTTGGGCATTCAATGTGGAATTATTGGAAGTGGAAAGTTTGAAACTGACCCAGTAATCGTTGTAGCGAATGTACAAACTTTAAGTAAGAAAATAACACAAATTTCAAAAATGTTTGGAACTATCATTTTAGATGAAATGCACCACGTAAGTGCTCCGACTTTCTCTGGGATAATTGATAAGTGTTCTGCTAGATATAAAATAGGATTAAGTGGCACACTACAAAGGAAAGACGGCAAACATATAATTTTTAATGACTACTTTGGATTTGATGTACATCAACCCAAGAAAGAAAATTATATAGTTCCGAGAGTGACCATAGTAAAGTCTGAGGTTAGATTCCCAGATAGTAGTAAGATTCCTTGGGCGAAAAGGGTAAACGCCGTCGCATATGACGAAGGGTACCAACGAATAGTAGCTCAATTAGCATCAGTCTACGCAGCTAAGGGTCACAAAGTATTAGTAGTAAGTGATAGAGTACAACTCCTAAAAAGATGTGCCGAACTTACTGGTGATAATGCAACATGTATAACGGGGGAGTTAGACCAAACTACGAGAGATAAAGAAATAGAGAAAATAAGAACTGGAGAACTTGATATCCTATACGGCTCTCAAAGTATCTTTGGAGAAGGTATCTCTGTTAACGAACTTTCGGCGTTGGTCTTAGCTACTCCTATTAACAATGAACCTTTACTTATTCAATTGATAGGTAGAATCATAAGAAAACTAGAGGGTAAACAACAACCTGTAGTAGTAGACATTCACCTGAAGGGGAACACAGCATCCCGCCAGGCGAGGGCACGATCAGCTGTGTACATAAAACAAGGTTATGACATACAGGTTGTAGCTAATTAAAAATAACCCTTGACAAGGTGGTTATTTTATAGTATAATATTACTCTAAATGGGAGATTTTTAAGTTGATTTTCTTTGATTGGAACAAAGTACAAAAACTGAGTGGAGGTAAATCTAAAAACGTAGTAAGAATCCTAGCTATTCATACCTACGATATTAAGATGCCTCGAAAAAACAAAAACATAAGTCAGTTCTATAATCAAGATATAAATGGCGATAGTTATTTATTGAATCCTAGAGAGATATTTAAAAACAAACTACAAGTTAGTTTCAAAGACATGGCAATGTACGTTGAGTTGGCAAGTCTTAGAAATTACTTAGATTATAAATGGTATGGCGTTAATTCGTTACCATTGAAATACACAGAGATAGACCGAAAATTACTAGACGAGAATCCTCTGCTAGAAGTTGATGGTCAAGATAATATAACATTTTATTACGAAGGAAAAGAAAATGGCAATTAAATTTGGAAACATAGAAGGTAAAGCAAAAAAATCATCCGTAGAAGCTTATGCCTATAAAGACGGAGACAATAAAATACGTATGGTGGGAGATGTTCTTCCTAGATACGTATACTGGTTAACAACTGCTGACGGCAAAAGAGTTCCTATGGAATGTCTTGGGTTTGACAGAGATAAAGAGCAGTTCACTAACATTGAAAAAGACTGGATTAGACACTACTTCCCAGACTTAAAATGTTCTTGGGCGTACGCAGTACAGTGTATTGACTCTGACGGAAAAGTAAAGATTCTTAATCTTAAAAAGAAGTTATTTGAATCAGTAATGGTAGCAGCCGAAGATTTAGGCGACCCAACCGATATTGAAACAGGTTGGCCGTTGTGCTTTAAAAAGCAAAAGACTGGGCCATTACCGTTTAACGTAGAGTATACTTTACAGGTTCTAAAGTGTAAGCCTGAAGCTCTAACTGCAGCGCAGAAAGAAGCAATCAAAGACTTACCTAGTATTGATGACGTAATTAGTCGTCCTACTACTGACCTACAGAAAGACTTTATTGAATCTAGAGTACTTGAAAATGCTGGTGGAAATTCTGTACCAGATGAAGTAGCAGACGAAGTAAAAGAACTACTGTAAATTTCTACATTAATTAGCCTCAGCAAGACTGGGGCTTTTTAACACCCTAAGGAAACACCTATGAAAATTTTATTCAGCGCTGATTGGCACATCAAGTTAGGACAAAAAAGTGTTCCACGTAAGTGGGCAACTAATAGGTATGAATTACTGTTTAAAGAATTATACAAGTTAGAAAAAACAGTAGACCTCCATGTTATTGGTGGTGACTTATTTGACAGAATACCTACCCTAGATGAACTAAGTTTGTATTTTCAGTATATAAAAGATATTAGTGTAAAAACTATTATATATCCTGGAAACCACGAAGCATTAAAGAAAAATACTACTTTTTTCTCTAACTTAAAAGACGTAACCACAGCTATTAATCCTCTAGTAACAATACTAGATGATTATTATAAACTAGAAGATATGGACTTTATTCCATACAACAAATTAAAAGAGTTTAAACCAAGTAACTTTAGTGGTAGAACTCTATTCACTCATGTGAGAGGCGAGATACCTCCTCATGTAACCCCAGAGATTGATTTAGATTTACTAGACCAATGGGAATTGGTTATAGCAGGGGACTTACACTCACATTCAAATTCACAACGTAACATAGTATACCCTGGCAGTCCAGTAACTACATCATTCCACAGAAACCCTGTTGATACAGGAGTAATGTTGTTTGATAGTAAGACAATGAACTGGTCTTGGTTAAAACTAAAGTTACCACAACTTATTAGACAGACAGTAAGTCACCCAGACCAGATGATAGAAACACACTATCATCACACTATATATGAATTAGAGGGCGACGTATCAGAACTTGTTAAAGTAGACAAAGATAATAAGTTGTTAGATAAAAAATTAATTAAAAGACAGAATGACTCTGCTCTTATCCTTACTGCTGAGATGACGCTTGAACAAGAGTTGGCTGAATATTTACAGTATATACTAGGATTAAATGAAAAGAAAGTTAAAGAAGTCTTGGGAGTATTTCATGATTATACTTAAAACATTAAAATGGTCTAATTGTTTCTCTTATGGTAGAGATAACCACTTAGACTTACAAAGTAATATTATAGTACAGCTAGTAGGCGAAAATGGTGCGGGTAAGAGTACTATTCCTCTTTTATTAGAAGAAGCCTTATTTAATAAGAATTCTAAGGGCGTAAAGAAAGTAGACATTGTAAACAGGAATAGCCCTGCAGAAGGTTATCAAATAATATTAGATTTTGAAGTAGATGGTAGAGAGTACTCTATCTCTGTTAATAGGAAATCTAGTATAAAAGTGGTGCTATTATGTGACGGAGAGGATATATCCTCACACACTGCTACTAATACCTTTAAAACAGTAGAAGAAGTATTAGGATTAGATTTTAAAACGTTTAGTCAACTAGTATACCAGAGTACTACAAGTTCATTGCAGTTCTTGACTGCTACAGACACCAACCGAAAAAAGTTTCTTATAGAGTTGCTAAATTTAGATAACTACTTAGAATTATTTGATAATTTTAAAGATGCTCACAAGGGAGCAGCAGCAGATGTAGCGGCTACAAAAGGTAGTATAGATACTATTAAGTCTTGGATTGCAAATAACCCTATAACAAGTACTACAAAGAAGGAATTACTAGAGTTACCGGAGTCGCCAGAAGAATTTATTTCTGCGAGAGCGTTAATACAGGCAAAGTTAGATAACATTAAAGATATTAATAATAAAATTAATGTTAATAACCAGTACAAAAGTCAACTAAGTGAAATAAGCACAGAAGACTTAACTAAAGAAACAGAAGAGCCAGAGGGTATTGCAGACTTGAGAGCAGAATTTGCTACCTTAAAGAACTTTACAGCCCAGGCTATGGCGGCGATACAAAAGATGGATAAGTTAGGAGCAAATTGCCCTACTTGTTTACAAGATATTGATGAAAAGAAAGTATTAGAATTAAAGTCAGAACAGACTACAATTATAAAATCAAACAATCAGAAGTCTAAAGAAATACAAACAGAGGTTGCTCGAAAAAAGGTACAACTAAAAGAGCATGAAGAACATAAAAAAATAATTCAAAACTTTGAAAAATTTTCTTCTCTGATTGATACAAAATTGCCTCAAACAACTGAAGATAAAACCGAGTTAGACAGAAAAATTACCGATTTAAATGAAAAAATTTCTGAGAAAGAAAATGAGATTAGGGATATATCAAATGAAAATACATCTATAACCAAATTTAATACTGAATTGGATTATCTCATCTCACAAGTAAAAGAGTTTAAATTAAAGTTATTATCAGAAGAGTCTAGTCTTAGAAGAAACAATGATGTATATGCGAACTTAGAAGTTCTTAAAAAAGCATTTAGTACTAATGGATTAGTAGCTTACAAAATTGAAAATCTTGTTAAAGACTTGGAAGACTTAGTAAACCAGTATTTGGCAGAATTATCTGATGGTCGTTTTGGACTTCAGTTTGCTATAAGTAATGATAAGCTTAATGTAATAATATCAGATGAAGGTAAAGACATAGATATCTTAGCACTAAGTAGTGGTGAGTTAGCTAGAGTTAACACTTCAACTTTATTAGCTATTAGAAGGCTAATGAGTACACTTTCTAAGTCTCGAATAAACGCACTCTTTTTAGATGAAGTAATAGGTGTGTTAGATGATGAAGGTAGGGAAAAACTTATTGAAATTTTATTAAAGGAACATGAATTAAATACATTTTTAGTAAGTCATGGTTGGTCTCACCCACTATTGAGTAAGGCTAACGTTATTAAAACAGAAAACATGTCGAGGATAGAATGGCAGTAAACAAAAGTAAGGCGAAAGGGAGTAGAGCTGAATCAGCTTTATGTGAAGTATTAACGAAATCTACAGGTTGGAATTGGGAAAGAATACCGTTGTCTGGTGCGTTAGACGCAAAGCACGGTTTAAAAGGTGATGTATACATTCCTAAACAACTTAATAAGTACTGTGTAGAAGTAAAACATTATAAAGACGACCATCTTACAAGTAAAGTACTAACAAGTAAATCACCACAATTATTATCTTGGTGGGAGCAGACTCTTAGAGAAACTGAAGAAAATGAAGTAGAAAATCCATTGTTAGCATTTAAATTCGATAGAAGTAAGTGGTTATGTGGTTTTACAGAAGAGCCTATAAATGATTATAGGCACTTCTATTTTTCAGGTGGATTTTATCTAGCAAAACTAGATGATTTTTTAACTGATAGAGAGCCAACCGATTGGGTTTGGTCTAAACAATAGTTATCTAGCGTTACTGTATTTAAATGGTGTTTCTGCCCATGCAAAATACCAGTATTCGGTATTAGTAGAGTTTATACCACTGTTTGTTCCTCTCAATTTAAAGCCATTAGAAAGCATATCAACTTTCACACTTGAATGGTCAACTACAACTGTAACATTTTCATTTGTTTTTATGTAATCATCCATAACATTATATGGCTCTCTTGAGTTATTAAATAAATTCCAACTTTCACCCGAAATTGATATAGCTTTAATCCAAACTACTGAGGGTCTAAAATTTGTGTAAACAAAAGTTCCATCATTGCTACCGTTACCAACATATTTTCCGTATTTTGAATATCCTTCAACACTTGCCCAAGAGTACATCATATAATCACGGTTATCGTTATTACTTAATATTCTATTTACTCCATTACCTGCACTAATAGAAACCACACTACTTGTCGGATGAGTGTCATTAAAAACACTATTATTACTTCCTGTCCAATCGTTATTAAATTGAGCACTGCGTGAAAATGCAAAAGGTCGTAAATAAATTTCCCAAGCGTGAGATGTTAAATTTTTAATCGTTACTATGTCGGGAGCAACTCCTAAATGATGAGGAATTTGATGTCCTGCTGTTCCGTTAGGACTATATTTAATAATTGATACTTTTGCATCTGCATTAACTCGACCCGAATAACTCATACCAGTACCCGACCCTGTAGTTGTGCCACTTACTGCTGTTGGTACTTTCCACGCCATAGATTGTAATAACTGATTATTACCATTTGTATCACCACCTTGTTGTGTAGTAAAACCATCCGATAAAAAAGCAGTTATCTCATCTGTAGGTGAAGCAGCAGCACTAGTAGAGTCTATTCTTAATGAACTTAAAGTGCTTGTCCCTCTTACAGCGTCATACCACATGTTGTTACCAGTAGTTTGCGTGTTTTTAATATATAATAAATCAGGTTGAAATCCATAGCCTGTAATATTAGTATTTGTGGTAGCGTTTCCTGTAAAAGTTTTATCTTTAAAATGCTCACTAGGTACAACATCTACATCAGGTAGATTAGATGTACATAAAGCCAAGAAGCCTGTAGGTGGTGTGTAATGGAAGTCACCTATGTCATTACCATCTTGGTTACCTTGTGCTGGTTTTAATCCAGCAAAACTTGAGTCTTGTCCGAAGTTAAACACTAATGCTGAGTCACCATATGAAAGATAACAAAAAGCTGTATAAGTATCTGCGTGTGTTAGCATTCCACTATGAGCAGGGTTTGCTCCTGTTGCTGGATTACCAGATGCCTGCCAATTGCCATTTTTAGCAAACCAAACTTTACCATTGTCCATATCTAAAGCAATACTAATAATATCACCTTTAGTATAAGAATTACCCCAACCTGCAGAACCCCCATTATCATTTGCATAAAGAGTTCCACTCGAATGATAAGTTGCTCCGTTATTTTCAAAACGACCGGGCTGATTTCCATCTCCATTATTAGGAGCGTTTTTATAACCAGTTAAAGCGACAACAGCAGCTTGTTGGTCTTGCCAAAAATAATTAGAACTTGACCATATAAGTTCTTCCCAATAAAACTTTCCAGAAGACACACCCATAGTTGCGGGTATTCTGTTGTGAGCAGTATCAGTAACATATGAGTACAAATTACCTTCTTTAAATCTTATTCTATCTAAATTAGACTCACCATATTTATCTAAAGGATTAAGCGTAGCAAAGTTATTTGTAGGACTATCAACCGATATATCTGACTCTGTTAGGTTATTACTTGTCCAGTCATTATTGTTACCACTTTGATCTAACCAGTATGCGTACTCTCGTTTGTCAGCGAAAGCCATATAGATGTATTTGCCATTGTTAACATTTACTTCATCATATGATGCTTTTAATTGAAATCCGTTAGATAGGAAATCTATTGCTACATTAGAGTTATCAACTAACTCAACAGAAGTAGAATTTGCTATAAGAACGTGATTCTGTGCAGTATAGGGGCTTCTAGTATTGTCATACATAAACCATCCTCCATTACCACCATCTGTTCTATCTGCTACTTTTAGCATCACAAAAGCTGGTTTGAATCCAGTTGTAATAGTTGGTCCTGTAGCAGAACCATTACCAGTATAACTTCCAATCTTACTATACCCAGTTACACTATGGAAACAGTAGGCTAACATATTAGTATTGTTTTTATTCCAATCTTCGTGTTGACCAGAATCACTATTAAAAGTCCATTTATCACTTTGGAAAGTTATCTGGTGGTTTGCAGTATTTTCTGCTCCATTACCATTTAAATCCATACGACCATTAGTCTTACCTGAAATGTTGTCGTGTACTCTCCA
>Ga0102814_10000742_pt1 | contig 23476 bp, 25 predicted proteins | sample ColrivemetaGS741_FD_79112 | JGI IMG/M metagenome (GOLD analysis project Ga0102814, IMG submission 79112) | Estuarine microbial communities from the Columbia River estuary - Flood tide ETM metaG S.741 | ecosystem: Environmental > Aquatic > Marine > Intertidal zone > Estuary | place: USA...
ATTACTGATACATCTGGCGCACTAGAAGATATTGGTATTACAGCAGCTAAGATTAGTAACTGGACAGTACTTTCAGCATTTACTGCTTCAGCAACAGCTCCAACATCGACAACAGCAGACGGTACATTATGGTACAGTTCAGTAGTTGACGAAGTTGATATGATGTATCACAATGGTACAACTTGGGTTGGCTATAATGATGCTACTGCTTTTCCAAATGCAAAAGTTACTACAGCAGCAACTGAACCAACTACTAGCTTAGTAGCAAACGATATTTGGATTAGTACAGCAGATTTAGAAAACTATCCAACAATTTATCGTTACAGTGCTGATCTTACAAAATGGGTATTGATTGACAAGTCAGATCAAACTACTGAAGATGGCGTTTTATTTGCTGATGCACGTTACAGTACAGACGGTAGTGCTACTGAATCAACTATAGCTGAAATGCTATTAAGCAACTTTTTAGACACAGATGCTCCAGATCCAGCACTATATCCACAAGGTATGTTACTATGGAACTTACGTAGAAGCGGATTCAACGTTAAGAAATATGTACGTAACTATGTTGATATTACAGCTGATAATATTAGAATGGGCGATGTAAGTATGGCAGCATACAGTCCAGATCGTTGGGTTACTGAATCAGGAAACCAAGAAGATGGTAGTGGATCATTTGGACGTCACGCACAGCGTAAAGTTATTGTGCAAGGATTACAATCTGAAATGAACAGTAACCAAGACATTAGAGATGATGAATCAAGAATCTTTAACGTTATGGCAACACCTGGTTATTCAGAGCTAATTGGCGAAATGATTAGTTTAAACCTTGATAGAGGCCTAAGTGCATTTATCGTAGGTGACACACCAGCAAGATTAACATCAGACGCAACATCACTTAATGAGTGGGGTCAAAATACTAAACTTGCAGTTGAAGATAACGATGACGGACTTGTATCAAGAGACGAGTACTTAGGTATGTTTTACCCTTGGGGCTTTACAAGTGATAACGCAGGCAACAATGTAGTTGTTCCGCCAAGTCATATGATGCTACGCACAATTGCACTTAGTGATCAAGTTAGCTATCCTTGGTTTGCACCAGCAGGCACAAGACGCGGTGGCGTAACTAATGCTACAGCAACAGGTTATGTTAATGGCAGTGGCGAGTTTGTTTCAATTGCATTAAACGAAGGACAACGTGACACACTTTACAGTGTAAATGTTAATCCAATTACGTTTATTAACGGAGCAGGACTTGTTAACTATGGTCAAAAGACTCGTGCAAGAAATGCAAGTTCATTGGATAGAATTAACGTAGCACGTTTGGTTATCTACTTACGTAGTCAACTTAACAAACTTGCTAAGCCTTATATCTTTGAGCCAAATGACAAGATTACAAGAGATCAAATCAAACAAGCAGCAGAAAGTTTATGTTTAGAACTAGTAGGTGCTAGAGCACTATATGACTTCTTAGTTGTATGTGATAATAGTAATAACACACCAGCTAGAATTGACAGAAACGAGCTGTACTTAGACATAGCAATAGAACCAGTGAAAGCAGTAGAGTTTGTTTACATTCCGCTACGCTTGAAAAATACTGGTGAGATAGCAGGCTTGTAAGAATGATAAATATATATAACAAATTAGGAGCAAAGTAAATGGCTATTTCATCATTATCAAAAATCACAGTTCCATTAGCTTCGGATGCAAGTAACTCTACCCAAGGGTTACTTATGCCAAAACTCCAGTACCGCTTTCGAGTGTCACTGGAAAACTTTGGTGTAAGTGCAGGCGAAGTTACTGAACTAACAAAACAGGTTCAGGATGTTACTAGACCAAACGTAAGCTTCGAGACAATGACTGTTGACGTATATAACTCAAGAGTTTATCTTGCAGGTAAACATACCTGGGAAGCTATTACACTTACTTTAAGAGACGATGCTACTGGTGCTGTACAAAAACTAGTTGGTGAACAACTACAAAGACAGTTCGATTTTATGGAACAGTCAAGTGCGGCAAGCGGAATTGATTATAAGTTTGTAACTAGAATTGAAATTCTAGACGGTGGTAACGGTAACTACGCACCAGAAACATTAGAAACTTTTGAACTATACGGTTGTTACTTAGAAAGTGCAAATTACAATTCATTAGCATACAGTGCTAACGAACCAGTAACAGTTGCATTAACAGTTAAGTACGACAATGCTATCCAAACATCAGGCGCAAGCGGTGGTGGAGTAGGTACTGCTATTGGAAGATCAGTAGCGGCTATAGCAAGTACAACTGGCGCAAGCTAAGTTACTTAATAGTACAACAAATTAGAATTAGGGGCTTCATTGCCCCTTTTTCATTTTATACGCAGTTAATAACATTGGATAAATATTAGTATGGCGAACATATTCAATGGATTCTTAGATAACTTAGTAAACGGCGCACTTAGTCCAAAGGGCGACATGGCCGACTATTCACATGCGGCACGTTTATTCACAGACGACAACTTTCGTTTAGCTCCCAAACAAAAGTTTCTATATCATGTAACACTTAATTTAAATGACAACGTAGTAAACAAAGTATTACCAGGTTGGGTTGGCAGACATACTAATGAAGTTAATATGCTTGTTAAAAGTGTAACTATGCCTAGTTATGATATAACAACTGAAGTTAAGAACAAATACAATCGTAAAAAGAATGTACAAACACGTATAGATTATTCACCTGTAAATATTGTATTCCACGATGATAACAATAGCATAACAACACAGTTATGGACAGCATACTATAACTATATGTTTAGAGACGGTACATATGGTAGCAGAGATGGCGCAGGAGCACCAAATCAAAGTGCAAGACCATATAGTAGATTTAATACGTACAAAGGTAGTACACAGAACGGTGACCGCTTTGGTTTAGATAACAATCAATACGAACCGTTTTTTACAAGTATACAAATATCACAGTTAGCAAGACATCAATATCTTACGCTAACATTAGTAAACCCAATTATTGAAAAATGGTCACACGATACACTTGATAATTCAGCAGGTGCTGATCCTGTGCAGAATACAATGACAGTAGCATACGAAACTGTATTTTATGCAGACGGTGCTGTTGTAGAAGGATCAACACCTAAAGGGTTTGCAACAGAACATTATGATTCAACACCTAGTCCAATTGCCGCAGGTAGTGGCGGAAGCCTATTTGGTAGCTCGGGTGTACTAGCAGGCGGTGTTAGTGTGCTAGGAGATTTAGCAGGCGGTAAAGCAGACTTAGGTACATTACTTACAGCGGCACGTACAGTTAAAAACGCTAAGAAACTTACTAAAGAAGGTTTGCGTAACGAAGCATATCAAGTTGCAGGACAAACTATTAGAACAGCAACAGGAACTAACGTAAGTGGACTTGCTAATACTAGTTTTCCAAAATCCGGTGGCAATGGTACACAAACAACTGAAGCAAAAGCAATTACAACTGTTAAGCAAAACAAACAAATAGATACAGCAGAATTACAAACAGCACTAGCCAATAATGCAGAACTAAAAGACTTAGTTGCAGAAAGAGCTGTTGCAATTGGTGCAGTAAGTACACTAGCAGGGTATAATATAGGTAATGCCGCAGGACTTGGAGCGTACGATAACCTTACTATAAACGAAAAAACAATAGTTAAAACAGAAGTTGATCAATTACTATCTAATGAAGATCCCAAGATGTTATCCATTACCAACTCCATAGTCACTAAATACAGAGAGTCACAAACAGGCAGTAGTACTATTGCCGCACAAAAGAATCCATTAGGAAACGTATAATATGGCAAACAATTTACCAGCAGTTCCAGCACAAGATAGCGGTGCAGAAGTTAAAGAATTTTTCAATCAATACTTAACAGAAAAAACTTCTTATCCGGCAAATGATGTTGACGCAGTAATAGGCTTTTTTGAAAATAGAGGTTTCGAAAAATCAAGTGCTATTGCAGTAGGTACAGCAATCTTAAATCAAGCAAAAGTAGATGACATAAATGTGTTTGAACTTATTGATACACTAAAAGGTATTAACTCAACACAGATGAGTGATATCATTGCTAACGTACTAAACTACAGTAGAGAAAAAACAAGCACACTTGGATTTAAAGTAACTTCAAATTACGAAAAAATTGAAAAGCGAAACATCATATACTAAAATGCCATGGGAAGATTTGCACAGGGAAAATATAGTCTCAAAAATCCTGAGAAGTATATAGGTACAAAGACACCAACTTATAGAAGTAGTTGGGAGTTTACGTTTATGCGATTTTGCGACGAACACCCAAGTGTTGCTAAATGGGCAAGTGAAGCAATTAAAATTCCATATAAGAATCCATTAACCGGAAAGCATACAATATATGTTCCGGACTTCTTTATTGCATACGCAGACCGTAAAGGAAAGCAACGTGTAGAACTAATAGAAGTAAAGCCAGAGAATCAAGCAGTAAAAGAAAAACTAGGCCGTAGTAAACATAACCAGGCTTCTTGGGTAGTTAACCAAGCAAAATGGGAAGCCGCAAGGGCATACTGTAAACAAAAAGGTATATTCTTTAGAGTCATAACAGAAAAAGATATATTCCACAACGGTAAAAGACGATAAATAATAGTAGCATATAATGGTATAGGACACATGACCAAAAAACTAGAAGATTTACTCAACATGCCTGATTCAAAAGAAATTATACAACAGGCAGAGAAACAAGAAAAAGCACAAACAAAACACGAAGTAGCTCATGAAGATAGCTTTCGTGATATAGCAGAGTTTGATAAAATTACAAGCGCATTACCAGCTGTTAAAGGCTTAGGTGATAAAGCAGATAGTGAGTTAAATGAAATAGCAGATAAAGCACTTGAAGCATATGACGATTTAATGAATCTTGGTATGAATGTAGAAAGCCGTTACAGTGGTAGAGTATTTGAAGTTGCCGGCGGCCTGCTTAAAACAGGACTAGATGCAAAAGTAGCAAAACTTAATAATAAGTTAAAAATGGTTGAACTACAACTTAGAAAAGAAAAGCAAGATAAAGACGGTGGCATTAGTGAAGACGGTATGATTGCTGGAGAAGGCTATGTTGTAACAGATCGCAATAGCCTCTTAGAAAAGCTCAAAGGACTCGATAAGGATAAATAACTTATATAGGATGGATAATATGGAAACACGATTTCAAGAATTGCTAAACGAGTCTAAAAAGACTTATGCATTTAAAATAGGTATTGCAGGTGTTTTGCCTGAAGGTTGCGAAGAAAGCATCAAAACATGCTTACAAAAGTATGATGTTGCTAGTATAAGCAAAGGTAAAAAGACACCTATTACAGAACGTCCATTAGATTTTCCACAGCTGGAAAACATGGAAGTTACTTACTTTGAAGTCGAACTTAACTATCCTTCCACACAACAAGTTTTACAAGAGTATATTGGACAGTGCTGTAGCATAGACCAAGCACATATTATTGTAAGAAATCCATTAGAGATGCAAGAGAAATATCAGGAAATGCCTGAGGACAATGTATATCAAACAAAGTTAACAACAGAAGACATGGGCGGCGAAAGCGCACAAGACTCAGTTGGTGAAAACAGAGTAATGGAATTATTGAAAGAACTTGAAAAAGTAAAAACAGAACGTGAGCACGATCCAAGTGCGGCGGTATCGGAGACAAACTAATGAATATGAAAAAGTTAATAGAGTCGATTGATGTTGCACAGGAAGGCTTACCAATGCCTATGCCTAGTACAGCACCTGAGATGGACAAAGGTAACCCAGTAACAATGAATGTATCAATGAATGCAAGCGGCAAAGAACATGTTGCAGATTTAATTGATATGATGAAAAACGCAGGCATGGAAGGCGCAAAGGAAGTTGGCGCTGACATTATGCCAATGCGTAGAGATATGGAAAGACTACGTGATATAGTTAAAGGTCCAGACATGGAAAAAGACATGGATGATCTTAAACCAGGCATGCAAGATGAGCCATGTGATAATTGCGGTAAGCAACATGTTGGTGCAAGTAGTTGTAATGATGACATTGAAATGGATGACGAAGCAGTTGCAGACGAAGCATATGCTAACGAGCCAGATGAAAAATACAGTGCAATAGACGATGTAATTAATTCAGGCGATGATTTACATAAGTCTAAAGCGGCATATCCTGCAACACAGGGTGGCGACAATCCAATGGCGTTACAAGACGAAATTAAAGAAAAATTAGCGGCTAGACTTAAAGAGTTAATGGCTGGCGATGTAGAAGAAGCAGGCGACCACGATCATGAAGAAGGCGAAGAACATGATTGTCCAGAATGCGGCGCTCCAGGCAAAACGAAGTTAATGGCTTGTAGCTCTTGCGGCTGTAGTTAAAATACACAAAATTCAATAGGGCTTCCGGGCCCTATTTTTTTGAGTAAATACAGTATGAGCAAGAGTTTAGACGGTGTCCTTACTAAAAAGGCCAATCAAAAAGAATCATTTAGCGAAGCACAAATTGCTGACTTGTTAGCATGTACAGATCCTGACACAGGGTATATGTACTTTGCCAAGAAGTTTGCTTTTATACAACATCCTGTACAAGGTAAGTTGTTGTTTGATCCTTATGAGTATCAAACACGTTTGATGCATTCATATCACAGTTTTAGATTTAATATAAACATGATGCCTAGACAAACAGGTAAAACTACTTGTGCGGCAATATACCTTGCATGGTATGCAATGTTTGTACCTGATCAAACTATACTAATTGCGGCACACAAATACACAGGTGCTCAAGAGATTATGGCACGTATACGTTACATATACGAAACGTGTGAAGATCACATACGTGCAGGTGTTACATCATATAACAAAGGCTCAATTGAATTTGAAAACGGCAGTAGAATTGTATCACAAACAACTACTGGAAACACTGGACGTGGTATGTCCATATCATTACTATATTGTGACGAGTTTGCATTTGTGCAACCTAACATCGCAGAAGAGTTTTGGACATCAATATCACCTACACTAGCAACAGGTGGTCGTGCTATTATTACTAGCACACCTAACAGTGATGAAGATACGTTTGCTACTATTTGGAAACAAGCAGAAGAGAAGTTTGACGCACACGGTAATGAAACTGATCTAGGGTCAAACGGATTTCATAGTTTTGTTGCAGAGTGGCAGGAGCATCCAGATAGAGATGAAGAATGGAAAGAAGCAGAAATTGGACGCATAGGCGAAGAAAAGTTTAGACGTGAATACGGCTGTGAATTCTTAGTCTTTGATGAAACACTTATTAACAGTATTAAGTTAGCCGCAATGGATGGTAAAAATCCTATATTAAATATGGGTCAAACTCGTTGGTATAAAAAGCCAAGCAGTGAGTTTACATATGCAGTTGCATTAGATCCGTCAATGGGAACAGGTGGCGATAATGCCGCAATTGAAGTATTTGAATTACCTAGTTATGAACAAGTAGCAGAGTGGCAACATAACCAAACAGGCATTCCAGGACAAGTTAGAGTATTAAGTGATATATGTAATTACATTGCTACTGAATCTAAGTCCGATACTAATGTATATTGGAGTGTAGAAAACAATGGTATAGGTGAAGCCGCACTAATTGTTATAAATGACTTTGGTGAAGAAAATATACCCGGACTATTTGTAAGTGAACCTATACGCAAAGGACATGTACGTAAGTTCCGTAAAGGATTTAATACTACACACGGTACAAAAATTACTGCATGTAGTAGACTTAAAACTATGATAGAAAACGATAAAATGTCTATAATAAGTAAACCTTTATTATCAGAACTAAAAGGGTTTGTTGCAACAGGCTCAAGTTTCCAAGCAAAGTCAGGAATGACAGATGATTTAGTAAGTGCTACATTACTTGCTATTAGAATGATGGCAGTACTAAAAGACTGGGATCCAAGAGTGTATAATACATTCAATCAAGCCGAACAAGATGAAGATTATGAGCCACCAATGCCTATCTTCATTAGCAGTAACTATTGATAAATACATTTATGCAGAATTTAGACACAACAGCAGAAGAACTATTTAATAAGATACGTGGACGCTTTCCAAGTATTACTATAGGTGATGCTGAAGGTAACGTAACTAACGAACCTAAACTAGGTAGATACTTTGATTTTGACTTTGTAAATGAAGGTCGTCCAATTGGTAAAGTTAGTGTAAGTCTAGATGAAAAGAATGTGGCAGTAGTATACGGTGGCGACTTAGTTGCTACTGAATCAGATATAGCAAAAAAAGGCTGGTACGATTTCTTAAAAGAACTACGCATGTTTGCAAGAAAACGAACACTAGAATTTGACACAAGAGACATAACAAAATCTAATTTAGATCAAAGAGATTACAAATTTTTGGCAAAGAATCGTGACGGGGATAACGGAATGAACGAATCAAAATTATATGGCACATCAAGACAGTCTTTTCAAGACTTTGATGGAGCACGTTTAATGATCAAACATACAGAAGGTGTTGATCAAGAAGCAAGCGCAGGACGCACAAGAAAAATTGGTGCAATATATGTTGAAAGCTCAGAAGGTGAAAGATTTAAATATCCTTTCAAACACCTTACTGGTGCAAGAGCAATGGCAAGACACGTATCAGAAGGCGGAGTACCGCATGATGATTTTGGTAAGCATATTGTAAGTATGTCAGAAGAAATGAACAAACTACGTAAGTTTAAATCTTATATGGGACGTTCAGCAGTAATGGCAGAAAGCCTAGCAGAGTATGTAGATGTTGTTAAACAACGTGTAGGTACAATTAAGAAAACATTAGAATCATTACAAAAGCCATCATACTATAAAGAAACATTTGAAGCATTTGAAACCCCCGTACTTGAAGATGTTCCTACTGATGTTGCCGAAAATTGGATTGATCAACTTACTATTAAACAGTTCAATGAAGAGCTTGCAGATGTATTCCCCTACATTTACAAATTAGTAAGCGAAGCAAACAAAGCAGAAGAAATAACTGCTGAAGATTTATTAGGTGAAAAGAAAAGTTCACCAGCAGGCGGTCCAGCATGTTGGGATGGTAAAAAGATTGGTGACCCTAAAACTAAAATGAAGGGTGGCAAAAGAGTTAATAACTGTGTACCAGAAGGCGCAGAAGATCGCGCTCGTTATGATGCAGATGAAACTCCACGTGGTGAGAAGAAGAAAAAAGTTAGTCTTAAAAAAGCACCATGGGACAAAGATGACGAAGTAAAAACAAAAGAAGAAATTGAACTAGAGCAAGGCTTTGAAGAAATGATGGGTCAGTTTGCTGAAGGTGATATGAAGTGGAAGCAAACTAGTATGTCACCAGAAGAAGCTGTAGCAAAGTACGGCAAAGACAATGTAAAAGTTAAAAAAGGCGGACTTAACAACGGCGACGATATGGTATCAGTACATGTTGCAGATGAAAGTTTTGATCCAAGTTCAGAGCCAAGCAAAGCAGATGCAATGGCAGACGAATTTATGTCAGCATATGAAAAAGGCGGCGAAGAAGCACTAGCAAAAGCAATGGGCATGAGCGATCAAGAGCTTGACCAAGAAATTACCGAATACGGTATGGAACACGGCTTACATGCTGACGACGATAGAGATGATATTATCCAAGGCGTGATTGAACAAATAGTCGATAATATGGACGAAGGCAATGCATACTCAGCCGCTGTAGCAAAAGCCAAAATGAATGGCAAGAAAAAGGGCGATGAAATTGATGGCCCAGACGGCGAAAAGATTAAGTTAGAAAAAGAAGAACAAAAGACACCATTAGGCGAGTTCATACTATCTTACTACGATAAAGAAGAAGGTGCATTTCCAAAAGGCGAAACAGCAGTACTAACAATGGTAGAAAAAGATTACGGTGAACAGTATATCAATCCAGCAAAAGCATTTATTGAAAGTGTATATGAAATGACGGAAAGATACAAACAGGCAGAAGATACGAATCCAGAAATGGATAGAATGAAAGAATTAGCCGGTCTAAGATAGATTGGTTATAAGTTTTTCAGGTTTTTCTTTAAAAAAGACTTGACAAGGTAAGTAGTAGAGTGTATTATATATACTGTGCTACAAACAAATAGGCACAAAAGCACATAGGCATAACAATCATATAGGAGGCACAACTATGGCATCATTAGCAGAAATCCGAGCAAAGCTCAAAGAGCAAGAAGCAAACGCTTCAGGTAACCGTAGCTCAGGCGGCGGTGACAACAGCATTTACCCATTTTGGAATATTAAAGAAGGCGAGTCGGCAACGATGAGATTCTTGCCAGATGGCGATGCAGATAACACTTTCTTTTGGAAAGAAAGACTCGTTATTAAACTTCCATTCGCAGGCATTAAAGGTGAAACAGATTCACGCCCTACACAAGTACAAATTCCATGTATGGAAATGTATGGTGAGACATGTAACATTCTTAACGAAGTGCGTGGTTGGTTTAAAGATCCAAGTTTAGAAGACATGGGTCGTAAGTATTGGAAAAAGCGTTCGTACATTTTCCAAGGCTTTGTAACGGATAACCCACTAACGGACGATAACACACCTGAGAATCCAATTCGTAGGTTTATTATTGGTCCACAAATCTTCCAGATCATTAAGCAGGCGCTTATGGATCCAGACATGGAAGAATTGCCAACAGACTATACTGCAGGCGTAGACTTTCGTCTAAACAAAACATCCAAAGGTGGATACGCAGACTACAGCACAAGTAATTGGGCACGTAGAGAGCGTCCATTAGACGATGCACAAATGAATGCAGTTAATACAAACGGTCTGTTTAATTTGTCAGACTTCCTGCCTAAAAAGCCAGGAGAGATTGAACTTAAAGTAATGCAAGAAATGTTTGAAGCGTCAGTAGACGGTGAAGCATTTGATGCAGATCGTTGGGGACAATACTTCCGACCAGCAGGTATGCAACAGCGTACAGGTGATCCATTAAAGGCATCTGCACCAGCGGCAACAACACCTGCTCCGACACCAGCACCAGCGGCACCTGCTCCAGTAGCAGAAGCGGCTCCTGCGGCAACTCCAGCACCAACTGCTGAAGCGGCACCAGCAGATGGTGGTAATGCTCAAGACATTCTAGCAATGATCAGAGCACGTCAAAGTTAATAATAATTTAATATGGGTTACAAGTGTAATGCTTGTAACTCATAAATTAACGGCTTTTAAAAACAGGAGATACCATGGCGAATAAAGCGTTTGATCCTACTAAGTTTAGGACACAACTAACTAAATCCATTTCAGGAATGAGTGCAGGGTTCAATGACCCGACTGATTGGATTAGTACAGGAAATTATGCACTCAACTATCTTATCTCAGGAGACTTTCATAAAGGTGTTCCGCTAGGTAAGGTATCTGTTTTTGCAGGAGAATCAGGTGCAGGTAAATCATATATCTGTGCAGGTAACATTGTAAAAGCGGCACAAGACCAAGGCATCTTTGTAGTCTTAATTGATTCAGAGAATGCACTTGACGAAGCGTGGCTACAAGCATTAGATGTAGACACAGCAGATGACAAACTACTAAAACTTAATATGTCAATGATTGATGATGTTGCTAAAACAGTATCAACATTTATGATTGACTATAAAGCAATGGACGAAGAAGAACGTCCTAAAGTATTATTTGTTATTGACTCACTAGGTATGCTATTAACACCAACAGATGTTGATCAGTTTCAAAAGGGTGACATGAAAGGTGACATGGGTCGTAAGCCTAAAGCACTAACATCACTTGTACGTAATACTGTTAACATGATTGGTTCACATAACGTAGGCTTAGTGTGTACTAACCATACATATGCATCACAAGATATGTTTGATCCAGATGACAAGATATCAGGCGGTCAAGGCTTTATCTATGCATCTTCAATTGTTGTAGCAATGAAAAAACTAAAACTAAAAGAAGATGAAGATGGTAACAAGATCAGTCAAGTTATGGGTATTCGTGCAGGCTGTAAGGTAATGAAAACTAGATATGCAAAACCTTTCGAGGCAGTGCAAGTTAAAATTCCTTATGAAACAGGCATGAATCCATATAGCGGACTATTGGAGTTATTTGAAGCAAAAGGTGTCATTGAAAAACAAGGTAACAGACTAAAGTATGTTTCCAGCGATGGCAAAGAAATCTTAGAATATCGTAAGAAATGGATCGGCGAAAACCTCGATACTGTTATGTCAGATTATCTAATAAAAGAAGCGACTCTGGTAAATACCTCGGACGACGAATCTATTATAGATGAAGTAGAATTAGACGACATACAAACAATCGAGGAGTAGAGTATGGAAGAAGAGCAAATCGTAGATACATGGAATATGTTTAAGGAGTATCTTGACAAAAAGCATATTGAGATTGCGGCAGAACGCTTTGTAGACTTGATGGCCGATATGGGCACAGGTGACGATGTGTTTACTAATGCACTAGGAAGTGATAGTGCATTGGATACTGCAATAAACTATTATCTAGACATTGACGATGAAGATGTTCTTGACGAAGAGACGGATTGGGATTAAATTATGGGTTGGTATAGCGAAGTATCTAGAGACATTAACAAGATACCTAATGCAGTTACATTCTATGAAAGTGAACTAATTGACGCAAAGAAAGAAGTTAAATTAGTTGGCAGTGTAGAAAAAGCATCAGCGGCTATGCCAGGCATAGTGGAACACAGGTTCAATCAATTACAAGAGATTGAAGCAATCCTAAACTATCTAAACATTGAGCTACGCAGGTTGCGTAGTTCATACTTTAAAAAATACTTAGAAAATTATCAACGAGCTCTGTCTAGTCGTGACGTAGAAAAATACGTTGACGGCGAGGCAGACGTTGTTGATTATGAAAAAATTATTAACGAGTTTGCACTAATGCGTAATAAGTGGTTAGGTGTCTTAAAAGGACTTGATCAAAAGCAATGGCAAATAACAAACGTAGTTAAACTACGTGTAGCAGGTATGGAAGATGCTACGCTATGACACAATACTACAGTCAAATAGAACAAGACAAATATTATATTGAAAATATATCACGTGGTAAACGTGAAGGATTCTATTTAGATATTGGTGCTAATGATGGAGTATTTACAAGTAATACTGCTACATTAGACTACTCCTTTGGCTGGAAAGGTATTTGTATAGAAGCAAATCCACATTTAATACCGCAACTACAAAACAACAGACAGCATAGTACAGTAGTACATTGTGCTGTTTTTAATACTAACGGTGAAGTTACTTTTGAAATTCCTTTAAGTGAACATAAGGATATTCGAGGAGACTTGTTATCTAGAATTACAAACGTAGATTTAGATGCTAGAAATAAAAAATACTTTAAAAAACATTTTAAAGATAAAACAGAAACTACAACAGTAACAAGCAAAACTGTTACCACAATATTACAAGAGAATCATAAATTGCCGTGTACAGTTGACTACATGAGTTTGGATACAGAAGGTGCTGAACTAGAAGCATTACAAGGTATAGACTTTAGTAAAATTACAATAAAGTTTATGACTATTGAACATGGTAATAGAAAAGGCATGATTGAAAAGTTAACGGATTACCTATCACCACATGGATACAAAGTACATAGAATCAATAAGTGGGATATAGAATTTGAGCATGAATAGTTGGGACGTATTTGATACACTAATTGCACGTAGGTTCTTTTATCCTAAAACAGTACATGAAGAAACTGCTAGACGTATTAACGATTCTAACTACGTTAAAAAACGTATACGTGCTGAAAAAGCAACTAAGAAAGACGAAGGCAACTTCGAAGACATCTATAAACTGTTACCTGAGTACGATCCACAAGTTGAATTACAAGTAGAACTTGAACACTTATTTCCAATAGTAGAAAATATAAACAAAGTCAAAGACGGTGACTTAATACTAAGTGACATGTATCTTAGTGCAGATGAAATTATGAAAATATTACGCAACTGCGGACTAACAAAAAATGTAGATATTATTGTTACTAGGTATGGTAAGCGTCACGGATACATTTGGGATAGTGTAAAACAGAAGTATAACATAGATACACACTATGGAGATAACGAACATAGCGATGTTAAAACTGCACAAGCAAACGGAGTTAATGGCGTCTTAGACACGCTTACACACTTCACAGAGCTTGAACAAATGGCATATGAAGTAGATCCACAACTAGCATGTTGGATGCGTAAAACTAGGTTATTATGTCCACATACAGGCGATGCAAAGAAGTATTGGATTGAGCAAGCAAACTTAAACTTGCCTGTACTAGCACTTGCTACACTAGAACTACCAGATAGAGATATTGCTTTTACATATAGAGACTGTTGTAATTGGCAACCGTTATACGAAGCAATGACTGGTAAGAAAAGTAAGATGCTTATTACTAGTAGGAAAATGTATTTAGAACCTAACGAACACTTTAAAGAATATATAGATAGAACGATTGATGCTAACACAACTATAGTAGATTTGCAAGGTGAAGGTAATAGCATTTATAAATTTTATAACCAAGCACCACCGCATACAATATACATAGGAGGAAAGACACTTCCTTACATTGATCGTCTTGTACCGTTTGCTACAAAGAGTTTAGAAAAACACAACTGCTATCAGTTTGGACCAGTAATTGATTGGGACGAAGATGGACCTATTAGAGGACCAAACGATCATCCTCAACAGATTGCAAAGATACAATATAATGCAATGGCTAGTGCAATTAGTATTTGTGATTTATTTAAACCTAAGCCTAACAAAGAACTATTGTTAAAGTTTGTTGAACGTATGCACAGTAAAGAATATGCAACAACAAATATTAAATGGGCAAAGTTTAATGAGCAAAAGAAATGAAAGGCGTAGCAGTAATAGGCGCAAGTAAGTCATCTGGAATACTAAAGCGTATGCTATACGCACATGGACATACATTTGATTTAAAAAGTTGTTTAGATTCTAACTATGCTGATTTTTATTTCCAAACAAATATCTTAAAACATTATGAAGGAAAGAAAGTAACTAGAGATGCATTTGAATTTATTGCACGTAGTGATAAACCTTCTATTGTAAACGAAAGTCCTATCTTTAGAGATTTACAAGGTAACAGTAAATTAACTAAATGGCACAGGCTTGCTTGGAATAGTTACTTTTATAATACTGGCACGTATCCAAAAGACTGTCCTAGTGACCGTTGGGAAATGATGCAAAAGGATTTTGATTTACAAATAAACCCTTGGGACGATAACGGCGATTATGTATTACTATGCTTACAGAAAATTGGTGATAGTAGTTTAAATCATTTGTATAAAAAATACAATACCGACACAGCCTGGCAAGCATACACCTTATGGTTAAAAGATACACTAGACGAAATACGTAGAAATACAGATAGAAAAATTGTAATACGCCCACACCCAAATAATATGCGACCACAAGTAAGATACTTTTCAGAGTTAGCAAGCAAATATACAAATGTGGTAATGAGTAGCAACTTTGAATACAACGGAAGTGTTACTATGGCACCCAGCGGTGGGCTTAAAAAGGACATTTTAGACTCAAAATGCGTTATAGTTTTTAGTAGTTTAACGGCAGTTGAGAGCATTTTTAATGGCAAACCAACGTATACATTAGACCCAAGTTCAGTAGCATCACCTATTGCTAGAAGCAATTTACATCATATTGAGACTGCTTGGCAACCCGTTGATAGACAACAATGGTTAAATGATATGAGTTATGCACAGTGGACAGGTGAAGAAATACAAAGAGGTGATCCTTGGCATACATTACATTCTTTATTTGAACAAGCCAAGACACAAAAGCATACACAAATCATGCAATAAATATCTACATGAACGTAGTATTAGTAACCGGCGGCTTTGATCCGCTACACTCAGGACACATAGAATATTTTATAGAAGCAAAGAAACTCGGCGACAAACTTGTTGTTGGTGTTAATACAGATGCTTGGTTAAAACGCAAGAAAGGTCGTCCGTTTATGCCCGGCGGCGAACGCATTTCAATTATAAAAAACTTATCAATGGTTGATCATTGTTTGTTATTTGGTGACGATGACGATAGTGCTATTGAAGCAATAAACAATGTTAGACTGTTATATCCTGATGCACATATCATATTTGCAAACGGCGGAGATAGAACATCTGAGAATATTCCAGAGATGGAAGCAGATGTAGAAAATATTTCTTTTAAATTCGGCGTAGGCGGAGAGAACAAAGCCAACAGTAGTAGTTGGATACTTGACGAGTGGAAAACACAAAAGACTGAACGTGATTGGGGCTATTGGCGTGTACTAGATGACAAGCCAGACAAAGGTTACAAAGTAAAAGAGCTTGTAATATATCCAGGTAAATCACTCAGTGATCAAAAACACTTTAAGCGTTCAGAAGAATGGAATGTGCTAGAAGGCACAGTTAAAATGGACACTGAATGGAATAGTATACAAAGTAGTATAATACTAGAACCAAAAAGTAGAACATTTCAAATTGGTAAACAAGTTTGGCATAAGGCAAGCAATCCTGGAACAGAGAACACTCATATACTAGAAGTACAATGGGGCGACTGTTATGAAGAAGATATAGAAAGAAGAGATTAATGAAAGTATTCATAGGCTACGAACCAAGAGAAGATATGGCTTATCAAGTGTGTAAACATAGCATACTAAAGCATCAACCCGATGCAGATGTACGTCCGCTAGTACAAAAAGAATTAAGACAAGCAGGATGGTACAAGCGTCCTGAAGATAAACTTGCATCAACAGAATTTACATTTACACGTTTCTTAGTACCAGAGCTTGCTAACTATAAAGGCTGGGCTTTGTTTATGGATTGTGATATGTTGCTTACAACAGACATTAAAGAATTATTTGATCAAGCAGATGACAAGTATGCTGTTATGTGTGTGCAACATGATTACACACCTAAAGAAGGTATTAAGATGGACGGACAAAAACAAACTATCTATCCACGCAAGAACTGGTCAAGTGTTGTGTTATGGAACTGTAGTCATCCTAGTAATAAAGTTGTTGACCAAGATCAAGTTAACAGTTTAGAATTAAATGGTGCATACTTTCATAGGTTTAGTTGGCTACAAGATGAAGAAATTGGCGAACTAGATCATACATGGAACTACTTAGTAGGTGTGTACGACGATATTGAAAAACCTAAATTAATTCATTTCACTGAAGGAGGTCCTTGGTTTGAAAACTATAGAGACTGTCAGTTTAATGAATTATGGAAACAAGAACTGTATGATATGTTTAAGTAAAAATAAAACAGATCAATATATAAACATGTTTGCTAAAAGTGCAAACTTGCCTATATACGACTATAGCGACTTTCCAGACGATGTTCCTATTGTAATACGTAGCATGGGCAAACGAAAACTTATACACGAATGTTGGAAGAACAAAAGAGACTTTTACTATATGGATAGTGGTTATGTAGGAAACTACAAGTCATCAATAAATCCAAACGGTTGGAAACAATGGCATCGTATAGTAAAGAATGATGTACAACACAACGAAATAATAGACAGACCAAACGACAGATGGAACCGACTACAACAAGCAATACACAAACCTAAGAAAGGTGGCGCACATATATTACTTGTTACACCTAGTGAAAAGCCTTGTAAGTTTTATGGTATTGATAGAGATCAATGGGTCAAAGATACTGTTAACGAAATAGAAAAGCATACAGATAGAACTATTATAATTAGAGACAAAGCACCACGCCAAAGTCGTATAGACAAAACTATATATGATGACTTAGACAACTGTCATGCAATGGTTACATATCAAAGCATAGCGGCAGTAGAAAGTGTGTTATATGGCGTCTCAGCGTTTACTACAGCGCCTACAGCGGCTGATCCAGTGTGCGATAAGGATATTAGTCGTATTGAAAGTCCAACACAACAAGACTCGCATAAAGTATATAAATGGGCATGTCACTTAGCATACGGACAATTCCATAATGAAGAATTACAAAACGGTACAGCACATAGAATAATAAAGGGCCTAGTATGAAATTAAAATTTGTTACAAGTATATCAAAAAACTATTGGAAAGGCGTTGGCAAGCATTGTATTAGCACATGGGACTTGCCCGGCAAAGTAGAAATATATATTGACCAACACGAAGGTGATGTTGAATGGTTTAATGAATTGCCTTTTAACAAAAGATTGTTACATGTACCTGCATTAGATGTTGACAGCGAGTTTGATGTTAATACTAAAATAAGAAAGTTCTGGGGTAAAAGTGTAGCACAAATACATGCTATAAAAAATAGACAAGAGGACGAAAGAATAATTTGGTTAGACGCAGACATAGAACAAATGCGTAAAGTGCCTGAAGAAGCATTTAGTTTTCCATTTATAAATCCAGTTGCTATGATGCAAAGTAATAATTCACACCCTGACTGTTACGAATCAGGACTTGTATTGTTTAATGAAGAATACGAAAAATTAACATTATGGTCAAACAAGTATTGGGCATTTTGGAATGATCAAAACAAACTAGAAAGTTTACACAAACCTTATGATGCTATTGTACTTGGTAACTTTGCTAAAGGTGAAAAAGCAGGCTTCTTAAATTTATGTGACGATGTATGTGAAAATGTAAATGCATTAGAAAATACACGCTTTAGTTTATATTTCAAACATCATATTAATAAAACTAATAAAGACAAACTTAAACATACATTGGCATCAACATGAAATCTGTAAGAATTTACTACGCAGGTATTCCCGCACATAATAAAAATTTAGAAAAAAGACAAGTTCTAACAAGTTTCCATAATGGCGTAGGCACTGATGGAGAAAGTTTAGAAATTCAAACACCTAACTGGGAACCAAGTGACTTAGGTGTTATACAAGGATGGGTACATGCAAATAGCGGTAGTACTCCACACTTAATGTTTCGCAGACAAGTAATACAACAACAAAAACTTATTGGCAAACATACACTTGCTATTGATAGTAATTTATTCTTATATAGAGATCCAGGTAATACTAAACAGTATCTACGTTTTAGTTTAGATGATGTATTTCCAACCACAGGTAATTACTTTACAGATAATGTAGACCCTACACGCTGGCAACAATTAAAACGCAACTTAGGTTTTGATTTGCAACCGTGGACTAACAAAGGCAAGCACATACTATTATGTTTACAACGCAACGGCGGTTGGAGCATGGGCGGATATGACGTAATGGATTGGTGTAATAAAACTATTAAAGAAATACAACAACACACTGATAGAGATATTATAGTTAGAGCGCACCCTGGAGATAAGAAAGCAAAACAATACTTGACTTTGAACTATCCAGGTGTTAAGATAAGCACAGCACCGTCTATATTAGACGATTTTAGAAAATGCTGGGCAGTAGTTACATACAACAGTAGCCCAGGCGTAGCGGCGGCGATAGAGGGTATTCCTGTGTTTATAACAGACCCTAATGCTAAAGTTAGTCAAGCATATGATGTAGGCAATACAGATTTAAGTCAACTAGACAATCCAATACGTCCTGAAAGACAACAGTGGATTGAAAAACTAGCAATGAGTCATTTTAATTTTGCAGATTTAGAAAAAGGAACTGCATGGAATATTATTAAGGAGTACCTATGAAATACGCAGGTATAACTAGTATGAATCAATCATATTATGATCGTTGTGGTTCTAATATGTTGAATACGTTTAAGAAACATTGGTCACACTTAATAAAATTACATGTTTATAATGAAGATAACTTCTCATTAAATGATGATACGTTTATTGAAATGGGTTGGGACTTAGGCGATGCATACGAATCATTTCAAGCAAGACATAAAAATAAAAGAGTAAAAACATTTGCTAAAAAAGGCTTTAGTATTATACATGCTATGGATAACATTGACGCTGATAGAATTATTTGGATTGATGCAGATACAATAATTAAGAAGCCTTTTGACCTAGCAGTGTTTGGAAATATTACACAAGATAAGTTTTTAAGTTCGCATTTACAAGTATGGCATAACAAAAATGACATTGACTATTATAGTTGTGAAACAGGATTCTTTGTTTTAAATACAAGACACAAAGGCTACAAAGAGTTTTGTGATACATACAAAGACATTTATTATAATGATAAACGTGAAGGTATGCGTAGATTTTATGATGGAGAAATTTACGGTAAAACTGTACAAGCAATGCACAGTAGAAACTTTAAAATGTATAATATGACATACGGGGATCGTGTAAAAACACCTGTGCCTAGAAGTCCATTAGCACCATTTATTGAACACAATAAAGCAGGATTAAAAGAACGTATTGACTACGACTTAGTCCAATAGTCTTCTTTTCTATTAACCATTATATCTGTACGTTTACTCTTACCAGCAGTTTTACGATCACCTTTCATGTGATCCATCCATCTACCTAGTTCAGTATTAATTAAAGGATGTCCGCCGCCACCTGTACGTGCTTCACGCATATACATAGTAGCACTATAGTCAAATGCATTAGCATCAAATTCTTTATAATGTTTTAGTATGTGTCCAAACACATAACTGTCGTGCCATTCTTCTAATTCAAAAATGCCGTTGTCTGCATCTTCGTACATACGTTCAAACTCTTTAAGGAACTCGTGACACACTGGATGATTTAAGTTCATACCATAAAAGCCGCACTCGGGCCATGTCTGTGATCCTTTGCCTCTACCTACATATGTAATGTAAGCATTGTTAGGTAGTAAGCGAGCAAAGTCTTTGTGCTTCCAAGGACTATGAATAAATGTATCTGCGTCCATCCATACACACCAACCTTTGCTACGTTCACACGCATCAAACACTGCATAAGTTTTGTTAGCAAAACGTATAGCGTCCCACTTAAACTTCTTTTGCCAATCTCTTGGTCTACGTGCTTTAATATCATCTGGAGGAATACCATTTGCTTTGTCTACGTTACCCCAACGCTGTTTAAATTTTACAAGTTTAGGTAACTCTTTAGTTGCATCTAATATTGTAATTTGTTCTGGATTAGGATTAACAGGATTACAATCTTCTGCATATACTAGCAGTTTGATCTTATCACTTACGTTCTCAGCAAATGAATCTATCATACGCTGTCCATATAATTTTAAACCCGGACGGTGAAACGTTGTAACCACAGTTATGTCTGACATTATACTCTCTCTTGTAAATAGCTTATAGGAATATTTAACTTATGAGATTCAGTTTATGGACACAATATGGCGCACAGAATAGCAGATCGGTTTTTGATGCCTTTGCTCACAGCCTTGTGGTTGCTGGGCATGACGTTTTGTATAATACTAGTGGTTGTGACGTTGACGTCATTTGGAGTGTTCTTTGGAGTGGTAGAATGGCTCCAAACGAAAATATCTGGAAGCAAGCAGTACAACAATCGAAACCGATAATAGTTTTAGAGGTCGGCGGCATAAGTAGAGGTACAACATGGAAGGTTGGACTCAATGGCATTAATAGGGACGCTTACTTTGGCCCTAGTAGCACAGATAGCAATCGTGCTAACAGTTTTAACATCAAGTTAAAAGACTGGAACTATAACGGCGAATACATTTTACTATGTGGGCAACACGACAAAAGCCTGCAATGGGCAAACATGCCTCCAATGTCTCGCTGGGTACACGACACAATAACATTCATAAGAGCGCAAACGAAACGTCCTATCATATTTAGGCCTCATCCTAGATGCAGACTTGAAGCAATTGAAAGAGACTTCAAAGATGTAATAAGACAAGAACCGCGACAAATACTAGGTTCATATGACGACTTCGATATGAAGTTTGATAACATATGGGCTACTATAAGCTGGTCAAGCAATCCAGGCATACACAGTATTATTAATGGTGTACCTGCATTTACAGGACCTAGCAGTCTAGCATTTGATGTTGCTGATCAAAACTTTCGCAACATAGAGAATCCTCTTTATCCAGATAGAACTAAATGGGTCAACGACTATGCTTGGACAGAATTTACTTTAGAAGAAATATCTCAGGGAATACCACTTAAACGCTTGACTTCTAAGCTAACATAGCGTATACTAACACTATGGAAACATTAGAAGATTGCATAGAACATCTTGTCGGAATACAGTCAAGAGAAACAGATAAGTTTGATATAGACAGTAGCGACTATAACTTACTTACTAGCCTCGCCCGCCAGACTTTCAAAGGCACAGCATATACAGATAGGCAAGCAGAACTTGCCAAACAAAAACTGTTGCAATATAAAGATCAGTTTGATGCTAACGGATATAACATTGATGATTCTTATAGTAATTTAAGAATGCCGTTACGTTCAATAGATAGAAGTCGTTGGGTTAAAGTATTTGACGAAGAACATTTAATTTCAGATGAAGAAGGACCTTGGATAGGTGTAAGATTTATTTTTCAAAAGAAACTAATAACTGCTATTGAAAGAATGAATAAGTTTCTAGGCGAAGGCTTATACGACAAAGTAGAAAAGATACACTACTTTAAATTTAATGAAAACACATGCTACGAAATAATTAATACATTTAATGAAAACAACAACTTTGAAGTTGAGGATCAGTTACTAGAATATTATGAGAAGTTATTAGAAATGAAAAAAAATCAAGACAAATACGTACCGGGAATATATTCGTTTAAACTAAAAAATTTACATGAGAAAAGTTTTAACTTTGCTATTAGCAGTATAGGCGAACCTAATATAGATAACCTATGTAACTATTACGACAAAAAAGATCAGTTTGGATTAGAACATTTTGATCAAGAAGAGTTACAACAAAGTTTAAAATCATTAACTCCGCTTGCACAAAAAGTAGTAAACAGAAGTCAAGCAAGTATATTTGTAAACAATAAAGAACACACTGTTAACAATCTTGCTGAAGTAGTATTAGAGTTATATAGATTTCCGTTAGTTATTGTACTACATGAAGATACTTGCTACGATCATTTAACACAATTTAATAAGGCCTTTCAAAATATTATACCTAGCGAACGCATGTCTGTAATGTTTAGATTAGATAATACTTCAGAAGGAAAACCGTTTAACGAATACATTAAACAACACAATCTTAATAATGTGGTTGACAAAGACACAAAAATAGTGTATATTAGTAGTAATAAAATACCGAAACCACTTTTAAAAAGTGAATGGTTTCCTAGCGCGGCTATAACAACATTTGCTGGAAAAGCATATGGTGATGCAAAAACTAGTACATACATAGGAGAATTAGATTTGATAATACATTATGACAATCAGCTTAGTCCTTTTATGAGAAAAATTGAGACGATATAAATGGCAACATGTAGACTAATTATTGAAGATGAAGTAAACATTAAACTAGAAGGACTAGAAGTTGACGTACGAAGGAAGCTCGCGAATGCTCTCAAGTTTGAAGTGCCTTACGCAAAGTACATGCCACAATATAAACTTGGTCGCTGGGATGGAAAAGTTGCTTTCTTTG
>Ga0102814_10000744_pt1 | contig 23458 bp, 23 predicted proteins | sample ColrivemetaGS741_FD_79112 | JGI IMG/M metagenome (GOLD analysis project Ga0102814, IMG submission 79112) | Estuarine microbial communities from the Columbia River estuary - Flood tide ETM metaG S.741 | ecosystem: Environmental > Aquatic > Marine > Intertidal zone > Estuary | place: USA...
ATCGGCGCGGGCGCGGTGCACCATGGTAGAGAGCGCGTCGACCGGCTCATCATTCACCAGAATCTGCATTTTCACCAGCTCATCTTCGCGATAGCCGATCATCTGGTAATCAAAGCTGGCATAGCCTTTGGTGACCGATTTCAGACGGTCGTAGAAATCAAACACCACTTCGGCGAGCGGCAGATCATAGACCACCATCGCGCGGGCGCCGGCATAGGTCAGGTCCATCTGGATGCCGCGGCGTTCTTGGCAGAGCTTCAGCACATCGCCCAGATATTCATCGGGCACCAGAATGGTCGCCTTGATGCGTGGTTCCTCAATATGGTCGATATAGGACAGGTCAGGCATATCGGCGGGGTTGTGCATTTCGCGCACCTCGCCGTCATTCATATGGATATGGTAGATCACGCTGGGCGCGGTGGTGATCAGGTCCATGTCATATTCGCGTTCCAGCCGGTCGCGGATCACCTCAAGGTGCAGCAGACCAAGGAAGCCGCAGCGAAAGCCAAAGCCAAGCGCGGCCGAGGTTTCCATTTCGGTGGAGAAGCTGGCATCGTTCAGCGAAAGTTTTTCAATCGCGGCGCGCAGGTCTTCAAAATCGGCGGCATCCACCGGGAACAGCCCGCAGAACACCACGGGTTGCGCAGGCTTAAAGCCGGGCAGCGGTGTGGTGGCACCCTTCTTTTCATGGGTAATCGTGTCGCCGACGCGGGTGTCGCGCACCTGTTTGATGGAACCAGTCAGAAAGCCAAGCTCGCCCGGGCCAAGTTCATCCATCGGCAGCATGCCGGGTTTGAACACGCCAAGCCGTTCAACGCTGTAATGCGCATCGGTTTGCATCATGCGGATTTTGTCGCCTTTGCGCAGAACGCCGTCCATAATCCGCACCAGCACTACAACGCCAAGGTAGGCGTCATACCAGCTATCAACCAGCATGGCCTTGAGCGGTGCATCCCGGTCACCCTTGGGGGGCGGCAGGCGGTGGACGATGGCCTCGAGCACCTCAGGAATGCCAAGGCCGGATTTCGCGGAAATTTCGAGAGCCTCAGACGCATCGATACCAATGACATCCTCAATCTGCTCACGCACACGGGCAGGTTCGGCGGCGGGTAGATCGATTTTATTCAGAACCGGCACAATTTCATGGCCGGCATCAATAGCGTGATACACATTGGCCAGCGTTTGCGCTTCCACCCCTTGGGCGGCGTCCACAACCAGCAGTGAGCCTTCGACCGCACGCATCGAGCGCGATACTTCATAAGCGAAATCCACATGGCCGGGCGTGTCGATCAGGTTCAGCACATACATCTGCCCATCGCGCGCTTTGTAATCAATGCGCACGGTCTGGGCCTTGATGGTGATGCCGCGCTCACGCTCAATATCCATCGAATCGAGCAGCTGGGCTTTCATCTCGCGGTCCTGCACGGTGCCGGTCGACTGGATCAACCGATCCGCCAAGGTGGATTTACCGTGGTCGATATGCGCCACGATGGAGAAATTGCGGATTTTGTCTAGGTCTGTCATGGGCCGCATATGATCAGGAATCACGGCATGGTCAAGCCGCTGTTAGATGTCGAGCCTGCCTTGGGCGCCTTTGTGGGCCACATGGCAGGCTTTAGTTGGACCACGAAGTCAATTGTACAGATTACGGGTCGTTTAAAACTAGCGATCCTTCCAGCCGTATACTGCATAAGCGGCGCCCAGCAGCCTACGCCTTAACCCCGGAAACGGGAATTTGGGCGGCTGAACGCGCATGGGTGCGGGCAGGCTGTTTGGCGATTTGTGGCCGAGAATGATTTCAGCCAAGGCTTGACCGGACCATGTGCCCATGGCGAGGCCCGAGCCTTGGTAGGCATGGGCTGTCCAAACATGGTCATAGCCGGGCACCGCGCCGATATAGGCAACAAGCGAGCGGTTGACGCAAACGAGGCCGGACCAGAAATGCGGGGTCTCGACATGGCGCCAGGCTGGGAAGATCTGGTCAAAATCTTGGCGGATGCGGCGCTGCATGGCGGCGTGGTCGCGTGGGCGCAGGTTGGTGCCGCCGCGCATACCAAACATCATCCGGCCATTGGGCATCAGGCGGAAATAATGCAGCAGTTTGCGCGTATCGAACACCGGTTCGGTCGCGCTCCAGCCCTGCGCGGCCTGTTCTTCGGGCGTGATTACCCGGCTGACGATAATGTTCGATGGCACCGGCAGAAAGCGTGCGTCCATCCACGGTGCCAGACCATCAGCGGAATAACCGTTGGTCGCGATGATGACATGGCGGGCGGAAACCTTACCCATGGCCGTGACAACTCGGTTTGGAGCGCCGGAGTGCAGCGCATGGACCGGGCTGTGCCCATAAATCCGCACGCCCGCCGCTATGGCTGCCTTGGTTAGACCCAGTGTGTATTTGAGCGGGTTGAGCGCAAAGCCAACCGGATGATGCAGGGCACCATGAAATGCGGGCGAGGCAAGGCCGCGCTCAGCCAATGCGCCTCGGGTCAGCACCTCGGCTTCTATCCCAAAGGTAGACTTAAGAAACCCGGCATATTCGGGAAAGGCGGCGGCATCTGACGGGCGGTGCGCCATAGCAAACTCGCCCTTGCCATGCGCATCGGCATTTATTTTTTCTTTGATGAGAAGGTCACGCACCCGCTCGACCGAATCAACCTGCGCGGCCACAAATGCACGCGTTTCGGTGACGCCAAAGCGCTGGATAAGCGCGTGTTCATCCAGCTTGGTGCCACCCATGCCGATGAACCCACCAGCGCGGCCAGATGCGCCCCAGCCGGGCCATGCGGCGTCAAGTATCACCACATCAAGCCCGGCGCGTGCCATAACCAGCGCGGCGTTCAGCCCAGTAACACCGGCCCCAATAATCGCCACATCCGCGCGGATATCGGCCTGCAGGGGCTTTGGCGGTTCGGGAAGCTTGACTGTCGTCTGCCAAAAATTCCCCTCATCACGTACGGGCGCATAGGCTTGGGCGGGGTATAAGCGTTTGAGGCTCATTTGATGGCCTTTAAGATGCGCGTACAGGCGGTTTCAATAAGGTCCAGCACGCCGTCAAAATCGCCAGTGTACCAAGGGTCTGGCACGTCAACCGGGCTAGACAGCCCCGCAAATGGTAGAAATTGTGCAAGTTTGGCGGTGCCGGGATGGGCTGGCAGGGCGGCAATGTCGGCCAAATTGCGCGCATCCATCGCCAAAATTAGATCAAAGCGCGTGAAATCATCTGCGCAAACTTGGCGGGCGCGCTGGGCGGAAATATCATATCCACGCGCGGCTGCCACAGCTTGGGCGCGGCTGTCAGGGGTATCCCCTGCATGCCAGTTGCCAGTTCCAGCACTGTCAACTTTTAGCCGATTACCAGCTAACTGCCGCATAACCCCTTCAGCCATGGGTGAACGGCAAATGTTGCCAAGACAGATAAAGAGAATGGAAGAGATCATGCGCGCCTGCTGTGGTTTTAACCAGAATAGGCGCGCAAATTGATGATGCGCAAGACGCAGTGCTGCCGATCGGCGGGAAGCGTCCTAGTTGGTGGTGACACCCTCGACCGGCGCGGCTTCCGGGTCAGTTGTAACTTCACCCTCAACTACAGGTGCATTCGGATCCACGACTTCGGGCTCAACTTCAGGCTCGGGCTCAGGTTCAACAAGCGCGCCATTCGAGCCAATTGGATCAATCGCAAGGTAGTCGACGGGAACGTCAATCGTCATCTCGCCCGCCTGTTCAAAGATTAGCGTGATGCGCACAAATTGGTCCTGCACCAATGGTGTTACCAGACCCATAAGCATGATGTGGTCGCCGCCGCGGGCCAAAACTGTTAACGCGCCGGTTGGCAAGAAAATGCCTTCCGTAATTGGCCGCATTTGCGCAATTCCATCCACGACGACATTGCTGTGCAATTCAATTTTCCGCGCTGCCTCAGTTGTGACGCCGATCAACCGGTCGTCAAACGGACCCGTGTTGACGAGCGTCATGAACGCAGCACCCGAGGATGCCCCGGGCATGCCGCTGCGGGCATAGCCGTTGCGAATTTGGATTTCTGCCAGCGTGGGCGTGGCGAAAACTGCGATAAATGCGGCGAGGAGAATTCGTTTCAAAGTCTTACTCCGTTTTTGGAGAGGATAAGTTGCGCGCCACACAGAATTGCGGGCAGGCATGTAAGAATCGAGGCTTACTAACAGTTTACAGCCCAATTTGCACGCGGAAGATGGAAAATTGCAATGCGACAAACGAAACAACCCCGCCAGCCGGGCTGACGGGGTCGGTAAATAGATAAGCGCGCGCTTAGGCTGCGGCGGCTTTTGAAATTTCGCGTTTTACTTTCAACGCGGAATCCGACAGCTCATCATCTTTGGCTTTGGCCAGATAGGCGTCAAGCCCACCACGATGGTCCACCGAGCGCAGGGTCGATGCAGCGATTTTGAACTTGAAGCTACGGCCCAGCGATTCAGACGCCAGCGTAACATCATTCAAATTCGGCAAAAACCGACGACGGGTTTTATTCTTGGCGTGGCTGACATTGTTGCCGCTCATCACAGCTTTGCCGCTCAGTTCACAACGACGGGACATGTCCGTCTCCTTCATAACTTGGGTTTTTAGCAGACCACGCAAGGGCAGCCCATAAATCTCGAAGCCGTTCTTTAGGGGGAAAGGGCAAGGGCGTCAAGGGATTCGAGAGCAAAGACGCTGTGTTACTTCAATCTTCTACGCGCTGCATCGATCAGCTGTTGCATTGCCGCCTCAGGGCTTTGCTGGCCAGCGATGATTTCAGCCTCTGCCCCAGCCCAAACAGCGGCGATTCCTGGGTCTTTGCGCAAAAGGTCCAGTAAGGCGGCATTGGTCGTGCGCCTAAAGGCTGACAGCGCTTGGTCTTTGCGGCGGCTGCCGATGATCCCCGCGGCATTGCGCGCTTCGAACAAGGTTTTCATGGCTTGCCAAGCCTCGGCAATGCCCTTTCCAGTAAGGGCTGAAACGGGCATGGCGCGTGGAATCCCCTCTGGGTCTTGGCTGCGTTTGCGCAAAAGGCGTAGCGCGCCTGCATAATCGGCCACTGTGCGCATGGCTTGGGCTTCCAGATCGCCATCGGCTTTGTTGACCAGTATCAGGTCCGCCACCTCCATGATGCCGCGTTTTACGCCTTGCAGTTCGTCACCACCCGCCGGGGCCAACAGCAGGGTAAAAATATCGGTCATCTCGGCGACCATGGTTTCGGATTGTCCGACACCGACCGTTTCAATCAGCACCACATCAAACCCCGCAGCCGCGCAAAGCTGGATAGATTCGCGCGTGCGCCGCGCCACGCCACCAAGTTCTGTTTGGCTGGGTGAAGGGCGGATGAAGGCTTGCGGGGTCCGGCTCAGCAGGTCCATCCGGGTTTTATCACCCAAAATGGATCCGCCAGAGCGAGTGGAGCTTGGGTCCACCGCCAGAACAGCGACTCGCAGGCCCTGTTCAATCAGATAAAGGCCAAAGGCCTCAATGAAGGTCGATTTTCCAACACCGGGCGTGCCGGAAAGCCCGATCCGGATTGCCCTCTCGCCCGCATTGCCAAGCTGCGTCAAAAGGGCCGTTGCCCCTTCGCGATGATCGGCGCGGGTGCTTTCAACAAGCGTGATGGCGCGGGCCAAAGCGCGGCGGTCGCCCGTTAAAACGGCCTGGGCCAAGGATTGGTGTGTCGGATCAACTGCCATAAAACGCCCTAGCTAACTGCCCATGCGGCATGGCATTATTGTGCGGAAATTGCAATTCGCACCTTTAGCGTGCCTAATTTCGACGCAGATACTTTTTAATTTTGCGGATTGATCAAACTGGGTTCGGTTGCGATACGCGACCATAAGTCTTAAAATCCCAGCATGGGATCACGAGCGATCGGATGTCTGGTTTGAGCCCAATGCAGTTTTCTAGCGAAGCTGGGAAGGCTCAGTCGTGAAGGAGGGCGGCTCCATCGGGGCTGTCAATCGCGTATTTCCACGTGCCATCCGGTTGCTTCCTAGCAACTTCAACACTCACCCCCGTAACTTTATCGCCACCTAACGTGGTCAGCGTCCATCCATTTTGGACAAGAGCAAGATCGCCGGTCTCAAAGGCAACTTGGCGGTTGAATTCAATCGCAGCGCCGGAGTCGATATAGCCTTGCAGGACGGGACGAATCTGCTCAGGCCCTTTGAATGCTCCATGATGGTTCGGAAACACCGCATCCTCTTCGTACAAACCCATCAAGCCATCTATGTCACCTGTGGAAAAGAATTCTGAAAACATCCTGATCAGCTCTGTTGCGCTGGTTGCCGCCATGTCGTTTCTCCCTTTTCTCATTAACGCTGTACGATACAGTATATTTTGCAAAGTACTTACTCAAGTCTGCCCCGGCTAAAGACACACGCGACGGCTTTGTCCTGTGTGGATGGCTCCTTTTTTGCAAGTCCTTTTTCGTGCATGGCATTTTGTCAGAAGCAGTCTTGTGTTCGGCCTGTTAGCGCGACGCACATGGCCGCTGGCCCTGATGGTTTCCACCAACCAAGTCCCATTCCGCACATCGAACAGCAAGCGTTCTGGACAAAGCTCGGGGTGTCTTGGTTTTTGGGCTGACAAAGTTCCATCACTTCATTGGTCTTGCAAACTCCAGTTGTTTCGTTGGTCTGTTAAACGGTTCTCACTTTGAAAGGCTCATTCCGGGTCAGTACGGCCCAGATCATACGGGCAGTTTTGTTGGCCATGGCAACGGCAGCTACTCTGCTTGGCTTGCGTGACAGGATGTCAGCAAACCATGGATCAAACTTTTCCGGCTCCAACCTGATGGATCGGATGCGAGACGTCATGCCTAGGACCAGTAAACGTCGTATGTATTGATCCCCCATCTTAGAGATGTGACCGAGACGTTCCTTCCCGCCACTTGATCTGTTGAGCGGTGTCAGTCCTAACCAAGCGGCAAACTCTCTACCATTGTTGAACTGCTTGCCGCTGCCGACCGTCGCAACGATTGCTGACGCTGTAATTGGTCCGACACCGGGTATCGTTCGCAGCAACGCAACGCGTTCCTCGCTTTTGGCAATCCGTGTCATGTGCCGAGAATGCCGCAGGATCTTGGCATGTAGGAACAGCAGTTCATCGCAAAGATTGAAGATGACCTCTTGGGCGTCCATTGGAAGATTGAGCGGCTCGTCATTTATGCAGTCTTTGGCAAATTGCAGCGCGTGGTAAATGCCTTGCGGCATGATTATACCAAACTCGGCCAGCTGTGCCCGTAACATATTGATGGTCTGCGTACGCTGTCTCACGATCAAATCGCGCGTGCGGTGGACAGAAAGTATCGCCTGTTGTTCCGGGGTCTTCACTTCGACAAACCGCATTGTTGGGCGCGTCACCGCTTCGCAAATGGCCGCAGCATCAACGGCATCAGACTTGCCACGTTTGACGTAGGGCTTCACGTAGGCTGGTGGGATTAGCTTCACGTTGTGGCCCAGCTTGATCAGTTCCCGTGCCCAATGGTGGCTGGTTCCACAGGCCTCGATGCCGACCAAACATGGCTCAAGACGCTCAAAGAAAACCAAAACTTGTGCTCGTCTCAGTGCGCGGTTGAATACAACCTCGCCATTCTCATCAATACCGTGGACCTGAAAAACGTTCTTGGCCAAATCTAGGCCGATTGTTGTAACATGCATTGGGTGGCTCCTCTCATAAGCAGTTCATAGCAATTGCACTATGGCGCATTGCGACGCCGTTTGATGCAGGAGCCATCCACCCCATCCGCAAAACGGATCATCATAGGCGGAGCCTCTGCGATCCCACCCCCACTTGACAACCCATCACAAACCGCGATGCTGATCCGCAAGGGGCGCAACGCGGGTGCCCCGTGAGGCCTTGGCCCAAACCCGCATCCACCACTCCGTTGACCGGAAGGATGTATCATGCCCGCCTTCACTGAAATCTCTGTCACACAGCTTTTCCGCCGCATTGGCCTGCCCGACAGCCCCGTGCTGATTGACGTCTGTATCCCCGAGGATATCGCAACAGATCCGCATCTCATTCCCGGCGCGATCCGCATTCCACATACGCAAATTCTGGCTGCAGCCCCCCAACTCGTCGGGCAGCATGTTGTGGTTTATTGCCATAAGGGGCTCAAACTCAGCCAAGGGGCGGCCGCGTTATTACGCAGCGCGAACGTCTCGGCAGAATCGCTTAAAGGTGGCCGCGTTGCATGGCGTGGCGCAGGCCTGCCCATGGTGCCCATCGCTAGCATTCCGCCACTGCATGCCAACGGGGAAACGCTGTGGGTCACAAGGCATCGCCCGAAAATAGACCGGATCGCCTGCCCATGGCTTATCCGCCGCTTTGTCGATCGGCATGCGCGGTTTTTGTATGTCACACCCGGCGAAGTGCTGTCGGTTGCAGAGCGTTTTAACGCCACACCCTTTGATATCGACGATGTGCCGTTCAGCCATCAGGGTGCTGAGTGCAGCTTTGACACCATGGTCAAGGTTTTTGGCCTGTCGCACCCACCGCTTGAGGTTTTGGCTACCATCATCCGGGGCGCTGATACCAACCGCCACGACTTGGCGCCCGAAGCGGCCGGCCTTTTGGCCATCGCGCTGGGGCAATCACGCATGTATCGTGATGACTTGGCGCAGTTGGAAGCCGGACTGACCGTTTATGACGCCCTCTATCGCTGGGCACGTGATGCACAGGGCGAAGGCCATGACTGGCCCGCGACCACGGCCGGAGGTGGAAAATGACCCCGGACTTTGGCGCATTCTTTCGAATTTTCGCCCGAATTGGCCTTCTGTCGTTCGGTGGTCCCGCCGCCCAAATCGCGCTGATGCATCGCGAGCTGGTTGACCGCCATAAATGGCTGACCGAGGCCCAGTTTCTAAACGCGCTCGGCTTTTGCATGCTGTTGCCGGGGCCAGAGGCGATGCAACTGGCCACATATTCTGGCTGGCGGCTGCGCGGCACGCTGGGCGGGCTGCTGGCGGGAATGCTTTTTGTGCTGCCGGGGGCCATTGTAGTGCTGGCCCTGTCCATCACCTATGCCGCTTATGGCGATGTGCCGCTGATGGAATCGCTGTTTTTAGGCGTAAAAGCAGCCGTTTTGGTGGTGGTGGTAGAGGCATTGTTGCGTGTGGCGCGCCGCGCGCTCAAACAACCGCTGCATTGGGTTCTGGCCGCGCTCTCCTTCATCGGTATTTTCTTTTTCAACTTGCCCTTCCCGCTGATTATCCTGCTCGCCGCACTTGCCGGGCTGGCCCTTGCCGCCCGGCGGCCTGAGCAAACGACCGTTACGATCCATGTCTCATGGCCCAAAACCCTTGGTACAATCGCGCTATGGCTGGCCATCTGGCTGGTTCCGCTGGCGTTGCTATCCGGCATATTGGCCCAGGTCGGCTGGTTTTTCGCCCAGCTAGCCGTGGTTACATTTGGCGGCGCCTATGCCGTTCTGGCCTATATGGCGCAAGAGGCGGTATCCGTGCAGGGCTGGCTAAACGCCGGGCAAATGCTTGATGGGTTGGGTCTGGCCGAAACCACGCCCGGCCCGCTGATACTGGTGACCGAGTTTGTCGGCTATCTGGCTGGCCATGGCGAAGGCGGCTGGGCACTGGGGCTGGCCGCTGCCCTCGTCACCCTGTGGGCAACGTTTGCGCCCTGCTTTTTATGGATCTTCGCCGGTGCGCCCTATATCGAATGGATCGCCGCCCAACGTCGCCTGTCGGGTGCACTGTCCGGCATTACCGCTGCTGTGGTTGGGGTTATCCTCAACCTATCGCTTTGGTTCGGGCTCCACGTTCTGTTTGGCGAGGTCAACCGCGTTGACACCGGACCCTTGGTCTTGTGGCAACCCACGCTTGGCAGCTTTGATTGGCGCGTCGCACTTATTGGCGTGGTGTCGGCAGTTTTGTTGTTATGGCAGCACACAAACCTGCTGCTGGTTCTGGCAATTGCGGCCCTGTCTGGGCTGGTGTTGAACGGGGCGATCTAGCCCCAATTTGGTGCTTGCTGCTGCCATACGACAGCGTAATCTGCGCGGATAATTACCTTGAATCGGTGACCCTTGGAAACGCTGCTTGAATTTGCCCTTGTCGGCTTTGTGGCGCAATTGGTTGATGGTGCCCTTGGCATGGGATTTGGGGTTATTTCGGCCGCTGTATTGCTGGCGCAGGGTGTGCCTCCGCCGCTGGTATCGGCAACGGTTAACGCGGCAAAACTGCCCACGGGCGCCATGTCTGCCGCGTCGCATATCATGCATCGCAATGTTGATTGGGCCATCGTCCGACGTATTGCCATCAGCGGGGCGCTTGGCGGATTGGCAGGGGCGTTTCTGCTCATATCGCTGAAAGGCGATCTGCTGATGCTGCTGATTGGGCTTTACCTGCTGCTTGTCGGCCTGCTTGTTATGAGGCGCGCCATTCGCGGAACTGTGCCCGCCCACGCAGGTAAGCGGCGCTTATCGTTAATCGGTGGTGCGGCGGGGTTGATTGAGGGGATCGGCGGCAGTTGGGGGCCGATCGCCACCACCGGGCTGCTTAGCGCCGGGGTGCCGCCACGACAGGCCATCGGCAGTTCCAACATCGCCGAATTCATGGTGAGTTTTACGGTGTTTGCGATGCTAATTGCCACATTCCACAGCGGAATATGGGGCGAAGGCAGCGACTGGCGCGGCCTTCTTTCGGCAGTGGGTGGGCTGATTATGGGCGGCCTTCCGGCGGCGCTGTTTGGTGGCTATCTCGCCCGCCGCCTGCCGCGCCGCCCGCTCAGTTTTGCGGTCGGCGCGTTGGCATTTTCTATCGGGCTGTGGCGGCTTTACACGCTAATTTAATGAGCTGCCTTGATAAACGTGCCGTTGTTCAAATCACGCATGGCTTGCTGAATTTCCGCCTGTGTGTTCATCACAATTGGCCCATGCCAAGCCACCGGCTCCTCAATCGGGCGGCCCGAGACGAGCAAAAACCGCACACCTTTTGGCCCAGCTTGCACCACAACCTCATCGCCGCTGTCGAACTGCACCAAGGTGCGGTTGCCCGACATATCGCGGATGTTCATCTCCACGCCGTTAATTTCTTTTTCAACCCGCACACCATAGGGCTGGGAGGCACCGCGAAAATCGCCCGCGCCGTCAAAAATATAGGCAAAGGCCTTACGATATGTATCAACCGGGAAGGCTTTGCGCACACCGGGCGGCACATAAATATCCAAATATTGCGGGTCCGCGGCAATGCCATCGACCGGCCCTTTGTAGCCACGGTAATCGCCAGTGATAATCTTGATCACTGTGCCATCATCATCCAGAAGCTCGGTAATATCCTTAGCGCCAATGTCCTGATAACGCGGCGTGGTCATTTTATGTTCGCGCGGCAGGTTGGCCCAAAGCTGGAAGCCGTGCATCTTGCCCGAAACATTGCCTGACGGCATTTCCTGATGCAAAATCCCCGAACCAGCCGTCATCCACTGCACAGAACCCGCGCCAAGCCGGCCCCGGTTGCCCAGCGAATCTGCGTGTTCAACCGTGCCTTCCAGCACATAGGTAATTGTCTCAATCCCCCGATGCGGGTGCCATGGAAACCCCTTAGCATAGGCGCGCGGGTCATCATTGCGGAAATCATCCAACATCAGAAACGGGTCAAAATCCTTCGGATTTTTGAACCCAAAGGCCCGATATAAATGCACGCCAGCGCCTTCCAAAGTAGGCTGCGCCAGACTGGTTGATTTGACAGGACGAAAAGACATAGCACCTCGCTTTCTGCAACCAACATAGGTTGCAATTGTGGATGGTCAATTGGCGGGACCGCCCCCAAACTATTCTCATTTTCGAAACAATGCGCAAAAGCACTCTCTGCTTCCGACAGGTCATGTCGCAATTCGGCGCGACCCGCAGGCCAACCCGCGCGACAACGTGAAAAAATGCGTGTATTTTTCATGGGCGGAGGATATTCATGAAAGTCGGATTTATTGGTCTAGGCAATGTTGGCGCAAAGCTGGCTGGCAGCTTGTTACGTAACGGAGTGGACCTGACTGTCCGCGACCTCAACCCAGATTTCGTGGCCGCGTTCGTGGCCCGTGGTGCCAAAGCGGGCAGCAGCCCTGCGCAAATGATGGCTGATTGTGATCTGGTCATCACCTGCCTGCCCAGCCCGGCAATTTGCGCCGAAGTGGTTGAAGGTAAAGACGGGTTGTTGAATTCCGTTACCGCTGGCAAAATCTGGCTTGAAATGTCGACTACCGATGCCGACGAAGTTAAACGCCTAGGCGCCATGGTCATCGCCAAGGGCGGCGAGGCGGTGGATTGTCCGGTTTCCGGCGGCTGCCATCGCGCCGATACTGGAAACATCTCCATCTTTGCGGGCTGTGAGCGTGCAACTTTCGAACGCGTCCTGCCCATCCTTACCATACTCGGCCGCCGCGTGCTGCATACCGGGCCCATCGGCTCGGCCTCTATCCTGAAGGTCGCCACCAACTATCTGGCCACCGCAAACCTGCTCAGCTGCTGTGAAGCGCTTGTCACCATGAAGGCCGCAGGCATGGACCTTGGCACCACGTTTGAAGCCTTCAAAATCTCCTCAGGCACCAGTTTTGTGCATGAAACTGAAAGTCAGGTCATTCTGAACGGCAGCCGCGACATCAGCTTCACAATGGATTTGGTGTTAAAAGATATCGGCCTGTTTCATAAAATTGCCGAAGAAAATAACATCCCGCTCGAAATCTCGCCGCTTATGATCGACATTTTCAAAGACGGCCAAAAACGCTATGGCGCGCGCGCCCAATCGGATGACATCATTCGCCGGCTAGAAGACGCCACTGGCCTTGATATCACCGCCCCCGGCTTTCCCGCCGAAATGCTTGATGATGAACCCGAAGAACCCGGTTATGAGGTGATCCCCGCCAGCCGCGCCGCCACTGGCACGCTTTAAGGCAGGCGCAGGCAGTCAGGTTCAAATATAACCACATGTGAAAATTCGGGGCGCGGGCGCGATAAACTCTTCATCGCCTGCGCCTCGTTCTGCCAATCTCCGCTAGTTTGTATCAGCATTCAGACACCACCCTATGATGCTGCCAGCCTTGGTTGCGCGCGGCGGGTTTTGCGCAGCAAACTGCTCACCACGATGAGGTTCAACACCCCCGCTATAGCGGCGATGCTATAAGCCGCGGTGTAATTCCCTGTCAGGTCATACGTCACCCCGCCCTGATAGCCGCCAATCGCATGGCCAAACCAGCCAAACATGGTCACAATTCCCATCGCCCAAGCGCGTTTCGCGGTTGGCGTCAACGCGCGGATTGACACCAGAACCCCGGTCATCACCCCGGCATAACCAAACCCGTAAATCACCGCGTAAATGTAGAAATACCGCAGGCTGTCAATAAACATGAACCCAATGACCAGCAATGTCATCCAAGCGGTTGCGGTCATATAAGCCGGGATCGCGCCAATAATATCGGCCAGCTTCCCAAAGGCGATACGCCCGGCTATCGCCACCAGCAACATCACAAAAATCACACTCCCCGCCTCATCCGCAGAGAAACCGCAGTCTTGGATCAGTGGCACCAAATGCATCAGCGGTACGGCCATACAGGTGCAGCACAAAATAATGGCAAGGCTCAGCCTGCGCACCACAACAGGTGTTGGTATCAGCGTTTCTTCTTGCGCGGCCGTGGCCAAACGCTGCCCCGCGCTCACCTCAGGCGGGCGGCGCAATAACAGGGCGAGCGGCACCAAGGTCGCCAACATGAATATACCGGTGATCCCAAATGCGTTCGATATTCCGTAATGCTTGATAAGTAGCGAGGAGACAAACGGCACCCCACCCTGCCCCATGGCTTGCCCGGCCGAGGCAATGCCAATCGCCAAGCCCGCGCCAACGAAAAACCAACTGCCAACCGTGGCCAAAATCGGCGGAAAAATCGCCCCGGCCCCGAAAAACCCGGCGATGAAAAACAACAGATAAAACTGCCAAAGCGAAGTCAGAAAACTGGCGGCCAAATAGCTTAGCCCAAGCACAATAGCGCCAAACAGCACGACGGGCCGCGCACCACGCAAATCAGCCTGCCGGCCCATCACCATGCCCCCAAAGGCAAGGCCCATAATGCCCGAGAAATTAATGAGCGTTATATCGCCCCGCGCCCATCCAAACGCATCCTGCATGGGCACGATAAAGGCCGACAGGCCATTGACGATCGCGCCCATCGAAATGGCTAAAATGGTGGCCGAGGCCGCAACGATAACCCAGCGATACCTAGGCTGTGATGTATTAATATCGATCAAACATCCCCTTCAGGCCAACGTCAGGACGATCGCAGTTGGCCATAGCGTATCTAAATTTACTAATATTTGTGTTGAGACTCGCTCTGCGCATAATTCACGCGGCAAGTCTATCACATCATAAGGCTTGACCCAGCATGCAATCTCGCCCATGCCCTGCATATGGAAGTGATTATCGCACAAATGTATGTCTCGCCCGTCCGCCGCGCCATTGGCGTTGTTTTGCAGGTTGCAATGGGTATAACGCTGGTTTTCATCGCCGCGGCACGCCCGCCTACCAGCCCGCTTTATATATTCTTACTTTTGGGTATTGGCGGCATATTGTTGGTCGGCGGCTGGCGGTTTTGGAAAGCAACTTCGCTTGGTATCGTGCTCACCGATACAAATATCCGCGACACGTCTGGCACCATCATCTGCAAATTGGCCGATATCGAAAAAATTGAGCGGGGCACTTTTGCCCTCAAACCTGCCAACGGATTCACGCTGAAAATGACAACCAATCAAAGCCGAAGCTGGGCGCCGGGCCTGTGGTGGCGGATGGGCAAAATGGTTGGTATCGGCGGGGCCACAAACCGCAACGCCGCCAAAGCCATGGCCGAGGCGATCGACGTTCTACGTAGCCCAGCGGGTGCCGAGATCATCGCCCAAGCCCGCGCCGATCAGCCCTAAACCGCTTGTAGCGGCGCGCAAACCACAGCTTCCACCCGCCTCGTCACGCGCGCGCCGCCCAGCGCCGTGGCACCCCCAGCCCTACAAGATGGGCCAGCACATCCCTGCACCAGCCCATCTCTTTTTCCTAAATATCCCCGCGCGGAGCGCATCCGAACGGGCAGCGCGCGCCTACAGCCCTTTAGAGCGGTAACTCGCCGCCACGCGCCCGATTGACACCAAATAGGCCGCCGTACGCAAATCCGTCACATCATCGCGCGAATGCCACACATCGCGCATTGCCTGATAGGCGGCGCGCATCGTGTCATCTAAGCCCGAGCGCACCAGCTCCAGCTCGCCCGCGCCTTTCAGATACCGGGTCTTGAATTTCGGGTCGATCTCCCACTTCAGCCCCCGATCCGCTGACAACCGCTCCAGCTCTTCAACCAACAACATATGGCGCGATTCCTCTTGGCGGCGCTGCATCCGGCCAAAGCGAATATGGCTCAGGTTCTTGACCCATTCGAAATATGACACCGTCACACCGCCAGCATTGGCATACATATCCGGAATGATTACCACGCCTTTGTTGCGCAAAATCTCATCCGCACCAGCCGTCACCGGCCCGTTCGCCGCCTCAATCAGCAGCTTGGTTTTGATATTGTCGGCGTTATCAAGGTTAATAACCGCCTCCAAAGCCGCCGGTATCAGGATGTCGCAGTCTTCCTCTAAAGCCAGCGCACCGTTTTCGATATAAACGCCACGATAGCCCTTTACGCCGCCAGTGGCCGTAACATGCGCCTTTAGCTCTTCGATGTTCAGCCCATCGGGGTCCATAATCGCGCCATCGCGCTCAATCACCCCAATAATCTTGCAACCATCTTCCTCGCTTAGAAATTTCGCGGCATGAAAGCCCACATTACCTAGGCCCTGCACAATCACCCGCTTGCCATCCAGCGTGCCGGTCAACCCGGCAGCAGCCATATCCTCCGGATGACGGAAAAACTCCTCCAGCGCATATTGCACGCCGCGCCCAGTTGCCTCGACACGGCCCTGAATACCGCCAGAATTCAATGGCTTACCAGTTACACATGCGGCGCCGTTAATGTCGGTCGTGTTCATACGCTTGTATTGGTCAACGATCCAAGCCATCTCCCGCTCGCCCGTGCCCATATCCGGCGCCGGCACATTTTGGGCCGGGTTGATCAGGTCGCGCTTGATCAGCTCATAGGCGAAGCGCCGGGTAATCAGCTCCAGCTCATGCTCTTCCCATTCGCGCGGATCAATGCACAACCCGCCCTTAGAGCCCCCAAACGGCGTTTCCACCAAGGCGCATTTATAGGTCATCAGTGCGGCCAGCGCCTCAACCTCATCTTGGTTCACGCTCAATGCATAGCGGATCCCGCCTTTTACCGGCTCCATATGCTCAGAATGCACTGAACGATAACCGGTAAACGTCTTGATTTGCCCCCGCAGCCGCACCCCAAACCGCACGGTATAGGTAGAGTTACAGACACGGATTTTCTCTTCCAATCCCGGTGACATATCCATCAGCCGCGCAGCGCGGTTGAACATCATGTCGACGGATTGGCGGAAACTTGGTTCTCTATTAGATGACATATTCCTCGGGCCTTTTTGTTTTTCCCATGCCGTCAGGCGGCAATGTGGTTAATGGCGGCTCGCCGGACTATGCGCTTGAATAGCAAACGGTGTCCTAACGCCCCCCAGACTCAGACCCTAGCCTCAGACGCTGTCGTAAACAACAATGCTGTTTTGTACCTTTAATGTCCCGCCCTGAATTGCGTGGCCATCTTCATGCATCGTGACCACCTCGCCTCGGTGCGGGCGATCACCGATGCCTCCGGCGCGCCAGTCGAGCGCACCGCCTACAGCCCCTACGGGTTCGAGGATAACCAATCCCAATTCACCAACCCAACCCCCGAGGAACACGTCTTCATCGACGAACGCCATGACGCCTCAACCGGGCTGCAATACCTCAACGCCCGCTACTATGACCCAGATCTTGTGCGGTTCATCCAGCCCGACTGGTGGGCGTCTGGATGGCGATCCAGTGCCGCTCAACGCGCCTTTTCAAAACCCGTTTGCACGTTGCAAGGCACGCACATAGGCGGTGATGTTGCGGATATCTGCCTCGGTCAGCCCTTGTTGCACGGGCATGTTGCCAAAGGGCCAATGGTGCGCAGCGACGCCGTTCTGCACTGCCAAGACAAACGCCATATCGCCATGATGTCCTGGCACATAAAGCTGGTGGACCAGCGGCGGCCCCATGCCGTTGCGGCCGGTTGCATTTTCACCATGACAGGCGGCGCAAATGGCATCAAATCCACGTTTGCCGATGGTTTCTTCCTCGCTCAGCGTATCTGGCACCACCACCTCAACAAGCGGTGCGCCCTTTGTCGATTGGGATTGCATATCGGGCGTAGGGCTCTGCGTCATATAAATGATCCCGGCACCAATCAGCACCAGCGCGGTAGTTATCAGTATGCCTGTCCGGCTCATCCTAGCATCTCCCTGTCTTTGGTTTTGTACCTGATGCAGGCTTGCCTAAGGGAAGGCAACCTTTGAATTTCACAAAATCGTGCGCGCCCTCACCGCCCGCGCGGCTTTGCCCGACGTGTCGCCTCTGCCATCGCCGGGTCCTCGGGCCATTCGTGCCGTGGATAGCGCCCGCGCAAATCGCGCCGCACATCGGCATAGGAATTGGCCCAAAACCCCGGCAGATCGGCGGTAATCTGCACGGGGCGATGCGCGGGGGATAGCAGTTCAATCAGCAATGGCTGGCGTTTGGGGCCGATGCAGGGATGGTCCACCATCCCGAACATCTCCTGCAACCTCACCGAAACGCTCGGCTGCGCGCCGCCATAATCAATGGCCAACCTCGTGCCCGTTGGGGCCGCAATCGCCTCGGGGGCCAGCCGGTCTAGCTCACCCTTTCCCGCCCAGCCCAGCCGCGCCTGCAAGGCCTCCATCAGGTTCACGCCACCCAGCGCCTCAACTTTTCGCACCCCACGTAAATACGGGACCAGCCAGTCCTGAACCTCGGTCAACAAAGCGTCATCCGAGAAATCGGGCAAATCCGCCCCCTGCCCCCGCGCCCATTCTATCCGCGCCACAAAATACCGCGCCGCCTTGCTCCAATTCAGCACGCCCAAACCCAGTTGCACCACGCCCTCAGCCATTGCCGATGCAATCGCCTCGGGCGAGGCATCAGGCCAAGGCGCGTCGCTTAGCACCAGCGCATCCAGCCGCCTTTGGCGTCGCGCCAAAACCGCCCGGTCACGCCGCGACCACTCACAAACTTCCACCTCGTCAATCCGCGCGCCATGCAGCACCTCAATCTCGTCCAGCCCTATTGGCGCGGCCAGCCGAATTTTTGCCGAACGTGCATCACCATCCAAATCTGCCGCCACCAAAAACCGCTGCCCGGCTAGCCCATCGCCCTCGGGCAGCACAGCCTCTTTGCCCCCGGCCATCAGATAGCGCCCATCGCCACCGGGCCGCGCCTTGGCAATTCGGTCCGGATAGGCCAGCGACAAAAGCGCCCCAGCCGACAACCCCTGATCTTTGCCCGCAAATACCATCAGTCGCTTGGCCTCGGCCCGCAACATGTGGTCTGCCCGCAGTGCCCGCAGGCGCGGGGCAATATCAACACCCGCCATGCGCATCCCGCCGCGCGCGCTCAGCAATGCGGCAATGTCAGCCGACATCGCGCCACCGCCGAGCATCAACATATGCCCTAACCGAGGATGCGCCGGGCATTGCGCCAAGGCGCGGCCATGGTCGGTGACCGCGCCCTCGCCATCCAGCGCGCCCAGATGCTGCATCAAATCCACCGCCGCCGCCCAGCTAACCGCCGGTGGCGGCGTTAAAAACCGTAAATCATCGGCGTCACGCGCGCCCCAAATTGCCAGTTCCAGCACCAATGGCGCTAAATCAGCAGCTGCAATTTCCGGTGGCGCAAAGGCGGCCAGCGCCCCATCTTCACCCGCTCCCCACAGCCGATAACATACCCCCGGTGCCACGCGCCCCGCCCGGCCCTGCCGCTGCGTGGCCTCGGCCCGGCTGACACGTTCTGTCAATAACCGTGTCATTCCCGAGCCCGCATCATAGCGCGCCCGCCGCGCCAGTCCGGCATCTACTACAACCTCAATATCCGGAATTGTCACCGAGGTTTCAGCAATTGCCGTCGCCAAAACCAACTTCCGCCCCTTGACCGGTGCCAAGGCCCGGCGCTGTTCAGCAAAGGGCAAAGCCCCATAAAACGGTAATATCTCCACCCCGTGCGCGGCACCATTAAGCCGCGCCATGACCCGGCGAATCTCACCCTCACCCGGCAAAAACACCAACACTCCACCAGTGGTTTGCGCCAAAATCTCCTGAATTGCGCCGGCTACCTGCATGTCCAAATGCGGCTTGCGCCCGCGCACAGGCGCAGGTGGCAAATAGCGCACCTCCACGGGAAAACTCTGCCCGGCCGCCGTAATCAACTCAGCCCCAACCAGTTCTGCCACCGGTCCGGCATCTAACGTCGCCGACATCACCAGCAGCTTCAAATCCGGCCGCAGCGCGGCGCGAACCTCAAGGCATAATGCAAGGCCCAAATCCGCGTTCAAGCTGCGCTCATGAAACTCGTCAAAAATCACGCAGCCAATGCCGCTCAGCTCAGGATCGTCCTGCAATATCCGCGTCAATATCCCTTCGGTCACCACCTCAATCCGCGTGGCTCGGCTCACCTTGCTTTCACCGCGAATGCGGTAACCAACCTGCCAGCCGACAGCCTCCCCAAGACTATCCGCCATCCGCTCGGCCGCAGCACGCGCGGCCACCCGGCGCGGCTCCAGCATCACAATCCGTCCCTCAACCCCGCCCCATTCCAGCAGGGCCAGCGGCAGCCGCGTGGTTTTCCCCGAACCGGTCGGCGCCTGCAAAACAGCCACACCAGAGCTGCCGAGCGCTGCAATCAACGCCGGCACCACCTCATCAACTGGCAGACCATTCCCCATGCCCTTTGCTAGCGCGCAACCGCCCGCCCAGCCAGCCCCTTCTTCTTTTTAGAAATATCCCACGGGGGTCCGGGGGTGTGAAACCCCCGGCAACCGCCATCAGCCACGCGGCCGAAACACCCTGCGATGCACCCACATGGGCCAAAACTGCGCCGCCCGAAACAGCCATGAAAACCGGCGCGGAAAATTGCTCTGAAACCGCCCCGACGCTATGGCCGCGATTACCTGCTCCGCCGCGGCCTCGGCACTCATAATCATCGGCATTTTGAAATCATTCAGCGCCGTCAGCCGGGTTTCAATAAACCCCGGATTAACCAACTGAACCTCCACGCCCGAACCCTGCAAATCCACCGCCAAATTCTCGGCCAAATGCATCAGCCCAGCCTTGCTGGCGCCATAACCAATGGCCCCGGGCAAGCCACGAAAGCCCGACAGACTGCCAATTAATACAATCCGCCCGGCGCGGGCTTTAACCATGCCCGGCACCACGCCCGACAAAACCCGCAGCGCGCCCATGAAATTCACTTCCGCCATCTGCTCGGCGGCACCGGACTGCCAATTATTGGCCGACATTGGGGTATAGGCACCAGCGCAATAAATAACGCCGTCAACCGCGCCCACTTCTGCCACAGCCCGCGCGACCGCTTCTCCATCACTCACATCAAAGGCTATAGCCTGCACATTGGGCAGGCTGCTTGCCAGTTCGCTCAACCGCGCCTCGTTGCGCGCCGAAACAACCAGCTTGGCCCCCGCGGCCGCCATCGCAACGGCCAGCGCGCGGCCAAGGCCTTCCGAGGCTCCAACCAGCCACCATCGCTGCCCGGCAAAGTTCACGTTGCAGGCCGAATGGTTGCCACAAGCTCAGCCACCTTAAAGCCAAACTTGCGCATCTGGCTGCGGTTCACCAAGGTGCCGTTGTCCAAAGCATACATCCAATCTTTGACCGACAGCACATAGCCCCCCGCCGCCGCTGGCAGCTTGATACGATACCGCAGGCTTAGGGCATCGCCCACCACTTGCCCTTCGGCACCCAGTATATCTTCCGCGCCACCGCGCAGCTTGGCATCGGGGCCAAGATTCAGCACCCAGCGCCGGGTTTGCTCTGTGCCGGAATCATATTTGAACACCTCATTAATGGTCAGCTCATCGCCATCCCAATCGCAGTTCATATCGGCTGTGAACCGGCTTACCACCCGGCCTAGCGGCCCATATAACACGCCATCAACCAACAGCTTGCCCGATAAGGCGCGCTTTGGGTCCATGTCCAAGCGCCCCGGCGCATAATCACCCGGCTTTTGCGCGTCAAAACCAACAAATCGGCTTAGCGCCATCCAAATCAATGCAGCCAGTGCCAGCCCAGCTAGCACACCCCAAAATATAGTCATCACGAAACCTCATGCTTGGGTGGGGTTGGGCGGCTGAAAAACCGCGCACCGCGCCACCATAATTTAACGGCCTGCCAATGGATCAGGCCCAGAATGCGCAGCTTGGCCAAAGGGATACGCAGCGCCATGCCCAGCGCGCCTGCCCGGCGCAGCGGCGCGCGACGGCCTGCAAGCGTGGCCAGTAACCCGCCCTTGCCATGGCGAAAATCAATCACAATGCCTATTGCATCAGCCGCGATATCAAATCGAAATCGATACTTGCCTTCCATCGGCTGAAAGGGCGAAACATGCATCAGCTTGTCAGCCTCCAGCCAATCGCCCGGTGCAATCGCCTCCATCCCGTCTTTTTTCAGGATATAGGAATGTCGATCGCCAAATGTGTTGGACACTTCAGCCACGACCAGCCGCAAGGCATCGGCTTGATCCATAACCAACCAAAACGACACCGGGTTAAAGGCCCGGCCCCAGATTCGCGGCTGGGTCAGCAAATGAATGCGCCATCCCGGCTGCAAAACAATCTGGCGCTCGGCCAAAATGCGGCGCAGCCAGACGGCCCCTGCGCCTTTGCCCTTCACCCCGCCATGGTCGCGGTCCATCACCGATAACACCCCCGCGCGGTTGCGACCAAACAGCCGGCTGGGCCTAGGCGCCGCCTCCATATCGACCAGCACCATATCCATGTCATAGGAAAAGCTGCGCGCCTGCGCACCTGCGCGAATATGGCGCGTTTCGCCGCGAATATGATCTGCGCCTAAGCGGCCCATGCCAATGCCCCTGCGCGCAAGGCTGCGGCGGCGGCAAGGCCGCTGGCCAAGCCATCCTCGTGAAACCCGTGTTTCATATAGGCCCCGGCGAAATAGCTGTGGTTTGCACCCTGCAATTTCGGCATTTCCGCCTGTGCGGCAATGGCCGCGGCATCAAATACAGGATGCATAAATTCTGCCTGATCGTAAATCAGCGCCTCATTCACTGGCACATCAGTGTTTAGCGTGACAAACAGCGGCTCAGCAGCATCAATGCCCTGCAGGCGGTTCATCCAATAGGTCACGCCAATAGCCCGACCTTCATCGCCATCCATCCGCGCCCGGTAGTTCCAGCTGCTCCAGCACCCCTGCCGCTTGGGCATCTGCGCCACATCAGCATGCAGGATCGCGCTGTTTTTCTGATAGCGCATCGCGCCCAAAATCCGCCGCTCATCCGCGCTTGGTGCGGCCATCATGGCCAGTGCCTGGTCGGAATGGCAGGCAAAAATCACCTGATCAAAACGTTCCGCCACACCGCCAAGCGGGGTTATCATCACCCCGGCAGCATCGCGCACAACCTGTTGCACAGGCGCATTCACCCGCAAATCCACCTGCCTCTTGCGCAGATGCGCGGTCAGCCGGTTTACATATTCACGGCTGCCGCCATCCACAGTCATCCATTGGTGCTGGTGACGGGCGCTTAACAGCGCATGATTGTCAAAAAACTGCGTCAGGCTGCGGGCCGGAAAATCCAAAATCCGCTCCGGCGCAGTTGACCAGATCGCCCCGGCCAAAGGCAGCAGATAGTACCGGCGAAACCACTCGCCCAAACGCAGCTCATCCATCAGGGCACGCAGCGTCAGGTCCGGGTCGGCTGCGGCGCGTACGGCCTGTTTGTTGAACTTCAGAATATCATTCAGCATCCGCAAAAAGCCGGGCCGAAATGCATTGCGTCGTTGGGCCAGCAGCGCACCGGGGCGCAGGCCATATTCAATCCGCCCGTTATCAATACTGGCTGCAAAGCTCATATCGCTCGGCTTAATTGGCACATCCAATGCATCAAACAACCGCGTCAGTTCTGGGTAGTTCGGGCGGTTGAACACAATAAATCCGGTATCCACCGGCACATCGCCATTGCGCCCAGCCATCACTGTGCGCGCATGGCCACCCAGCCTGTGTTCCGCCTCAAATACGGTAACATTATCCGTGTCAGCCAGCCCATAAGCCGCCCCAAGGCCCGAGATACCTCCGCCAATGATTGCAATCTTTTGTGGGGCATGGGCCGCTTCAGGCATAAGGTTGAGCATCGTAGTCTCCAAAAAATTCAGTTGCCATTGTTACGCCGCAGCACATTGATTGGATCAATCTGGATTCAAACGTTGCGGTAGGCTTTGACTGACTTGATTTTTCCGCAAT
>Ga0102814_10000748_pt1 | contig 23385 bp, 16 predicted proteins | sample ColrivemetaGS741_FD_79112 | JGI IMG/M metagenome (GOLD analysis project Ga0102814, IMG submission 79112) | Estuarine microbial communities from the Columbia River estuary - Flood tide ETM metaG S.741 | ecosystem: Environmental > Aquatic > Marine > Intertidal zone > Estuary | place: USA...
ATACTTTAGTTTTGCAGATGATAATCTATTGTAAATGCTCTTAGTCTACACACCACATATCACACCGCGATTAAAATTTGTATTTAAGCAAATTTGTACACGTATTTTAGGTTTTGAAGTTGGATTTACATCAACAATTGAAGAATTTGTTGCGCACGACAGTATTAAAATGTCTTACACAAATCAGCAATTAGGCAACGAGTTTTTTATTAAAAGCAATTCAATTTTATTTGAACAGGGTTTGTCAGATTTAGACATAAACGTAAATGATTGGGAAGAAACGAAATGTTTTTTTTACAATGGTAACAAAAGCTCTATTCCTTTCGATATTTTTGCGGCCTCTTTTTTTATGTTGAGTAGGTATGAAGAATATTTACCACATTTAAAAGATGAATTTGGACGTTTTCCAAAAGAAGACAGCTTAGGTTATAAACATAGATTTTTACACCAACCAGTTGTAGATATTTGGGCCTATAAATTTAAAGCAGCTTTAGCTGAAAAATTTCCTAATTATATATTTCCTGCACGTAAATATAATATAGATGTTGTAATAGATGTACCAACTGCATATTACTTTAAACATAAAGGATTAATGCGAACTCTTGGAGGAACATTAAGTGATGTAGGTACTTTAAAAATTAGAAGACTTTACCAGCGTTACCTAGTTTTATTAGGCTTAAAAAAAGATCCATACAATACCTTTAATTGGATAATTAATAAACAAAAACAAACCAAAAAGCGATTTAGCACCTTTTTCCTAATTGGAGATTATTCAACTTACGATAAAAATGTAAGCATAAATAAAAAGAAATTTGTATCGCTAATTAAATCTGTAGCAGACTATTGTAATGTAGGTTTAAAAGCTTCATATTTTGCTCTAGATGATGCACAAATTTTAAAGAAAGAAAAAAATAATTTAGAGCATATTATAAACACATCCTTAACGTCTTCTAGGAATTCTTTTTCTAAGCTTAATTTACCTTATTGTTATAGAAATCTTATCGAACTCGAAATTTTTAAGGATTATACAATGGGTTATACAAATGCAATTGGTTTTAGAGCAGGAACATGTACACCTTTTTTGTTTTACGATTTAGATTACGAAATCCAAACACCTTTAGAAATTCATCCTTTTCATTTATTAGATTTTACACTTCTAAAAATAGTTTCGCAGTTAGATAAAAAAGAAACTCTACAAAAGCTAATAAATGAAGTTAAAAAAGTTAATGGAACACTTACTACTGTTTTTCATAATTATACTTTTAGTAGCGAAGAACGCTGGAATGGTTTTAAGGAGTTGTTTACAATTATACTAAATTCACCAGATGAAGATTGACAATATAACACATGTATTTTTTGATTTAGACCATACACTTTGGGATTTTGATAAAAACTCAGCATTGACTTTTGAGAAAATATTTAAGCAAAATAAAATTGACCTAAGCTTAAGCGAATTTCTTGAAGTCTATGTACCTATTAATTTAAGTTATTGGAAACTTTATCGTGAAGATAAAATTGACAAGTCCTCATTGCGCTATGGAAGGTTAAACGATGCTTTTACAGCATTAGATATTAAGGTAAAAACAAGTATGATTCATAAATTGTCTGAGGATTATATCACTTACTTATCTTCATTCAATCATTTGTTTGATGGTACTATAGAAATTTTAGAATATTTAAAGCCAAAATACAAGCTGCACATTATTACTAATGGTTTTAAAGAAGTGCAACAAGGCAAATTAAACCAATCTAATATCAATCATTTTTTTGATACAGTTACTAATTCTGAGATGGTTGGTGTAAAAAAACCAAACCCAAGAATTTTTCAACATGCTTTAGATAAAGCGAGAGCAATTCCAGATCGTAGTATAATGATTGGTGATAATTATGAAGCCGATATTTTAGGAGCTATAGATGTTGGTTTAGATGCCATTTGTTTTAATTATCATAATGAAGAATTACATGAAGATATTAAAGAAATAAATTGCCTTTTAGAAATTAAAAACTATTTGTAAATCATAAATTGTATATTTAAACTATCAACTTAATTATTGTAGAAATGAAAAAAGTAGTCTTTGTGTTATCTTTTATATTAATAGTATTATCTAGTGTTAATGCACAAAAAACAGTAAATGATTTCAAGTATGTAATTGTTCCTGAACGCTATGATTTTTTAAAGAAGAATGATCAGTATAATCTTAATTCACTTACAAAATTCTTATTAGAAAAGGAGAATCTTGAGGTTTATATGGATAATGATAATATACCTACAGATTTAGCTGAAAATAGATGTTTGGGTCTTTATGCTAAAGTAACAGATCATAGTAAACTTTTTAAAACTAAACTAAAAATTGAATTATTGGATTGCTATAATAATGTAATTATTGAGTCAGAATTGGGAGAAACTCGAGAAAAAGAATTTGAAGCTGCCTTTCACCAAGCATTAAGAAATGCTTACGAATCTATTAAAGGTTTAAATTATGGTTATGCTCCATTGGATGAAGTTCCAGAAATAAAAAAGGACATAATAATAGAAGATAAACCTGAAATCGCAGTTGTAGAACCACCAAAAAAGGTAAAGCCTACACCGCAACCTGATAAAATTAAAGAGGTTAAAGAAGTGAAAAAACCTACGGCAGAGGTTGTAGTTGCATCTGTGCCAGTAGCTGATAATAAAACTCCAGAAAAAAAACCAGAGGTTAAAAAAGAGGAGCCAATATTAGAAAAGAAAACACTGGATCTACTTTATGCGCAGCCTATAGCAAATGGTTATCAGCTGGTAGATATGTCTCCTAAGGTTGTTATGGTATTGTTAAGTACATCTTTACAAGATGTTTATGTTGTTAAAGGACAAGATGCCCTTGTTTATAATAAAGAGGGAAAATGGTACTATTCAAAAGGTAATAATTCTTTAAAGGCACTAAATATTAAGTTTTAATTTAATTGAAATACAAGATTAATAATCGTATTTATCTTTCCATCTTTTTTTAAGAAAATCTCGAAGTCCGTTTTCTCTTAAATTATCACCAGGATCATAAAGTTTTGTTCCAGAAATTTCATCTGGAAGAAATTCATGATTGGCAAAATTATTTTCATAGTTATGTGCATATTTATAGGTATCGCCATAACCTAGTTCTTTCATTAATTTTGTAGGTGCATTTCTTATAGATAATGGTACACTCAAATCACCAGTTTCCTGAACCAGAGCCTGTGCTTTTCCAATTGCTTGATATGAAGCATTACTTTTAGGTGAACTTGCAAGATATGTTGCACATTGGCTTAGAACAATTCTTGATTCAGGGTAGCCTATTGTGGAAACGGCCTGAAATGTGCTATTTGCAATTACAAGAGCAGTTGGATTAGCATTACCGATGTCTTCACTTGCTAAAATTAGCATGCGTCTGGCAATAAACTTAACATCTTCACCACCTTCAACCATTCTTGCTAACCAATACACAGCAGCATTAGGATCGCTTCCTCTTATAGATTTTATAAATGCAGAAATAATATCATAGTGCTGTTCACCAGTTTTATCATAGCGAACCGTATTATTCTGAACTTTTTCTAAAACGAGATTATTTGTAATGGTTATTTTATCTGAATGATCAGAATTTACAATTAACTCGAAGATATTTAATAGTTTTCTGGCATCTCCTCCAGAAAGTCGCAATAAAGCTTCAGTTTCTTTTAGTATTATCTTCTTTTTAGAGATAAGGTCATCCTTCTCTATAGCGCGCTTTAAAAGGGTCTCTAAATCATTTTTATCAAAAGAGTTTAAAATATACACTTGACATCGCGATAATAATGCTGGAATAACTTCAAAACTCGGATTTTCTGTAGTAGCACCAATTAAAGTAACCCATCCTTTTTCGACGGCTTGTAATAAAGAGTCTTGCTGAGATTTACTAAACCTGTGTATCTCATCTATAAATAGAATTGGATTTTTAGTTGTAAATAAACCACCACTTTGCTTTGCTTTATTTATAACATCTCGTACATCTTTAACGCCTGAATTTATGGCACTTAAGGTGTAAAATGGTCTCTTAGATTCATTTGCAATAATATTTGCAAGAGTTGTTTTGCCAATTCCAGGAGGTCCCCAAAATATTAGAGATGGAATTAAACCTTGCTTAATAGATTGGGTTAAAGATCCATTTTTGCCCACTAAATGTGCTTGACTAATGTAATCTTCAAGTGTATGCGGACGCAATCGTTCTGCTAAAGGTTCATTCATAGAAGTAAAATTAATAGAATTCCTGCGAAGGCAGGAATCTTAAAGCGGATTTTTTCAACAAAAGATGACAATATTGCATAATCCATAATTTTGGTTAGCTATTTGCAATGCAAACCTTAAATTTATAGAATGAAATAAGCTTTAATAAAAGATGATACAAATCTAAAAGTTAATTTGCTTATTCCAACTGTTATCTAAAACACTATATAATTGCAGATGAATTCACAGGAAGAATTTAAATATTCTACAGGAGTTGTTGGTTATCCAATAGCATTTGTGATGCTTATTTGGGTAATATTCTGGTTCGAAGTGCGATTTAATTACAGTTTCAATAACTATGGAGTTTACCCAAGAACTTTTGAAGGTTTACGAGGAATTCTTTTTAGCCCTTTTATTCATAGTGATATTGAACATTTATATCATAATTCAATACCACTCTTTGTGCTTTCTACAGCTTTGTTTTATTTCTATAGAAATATTTCGTGGAAAGTCTTAGGTTATGGTATTCTCTTGTCTGGATTTTTAACTTGGTGTATAGGAAGACCATCATTCCATATTGGTGCAAGTGGTTTGATATATGTATTAATGAGCTTTATATTGTTTAAAGGTATTTTTGCTAAACATTTTAGGCTTATAGCCTTATCATTGGTTGTTGTATTTCTTTATGGATCTATGATTTGGTATGTATTCCCAATTAAAGAAAATATGTCTTGGGAAGGTCATTTATCAGGACTTATAGTTGGAATTATTTTTGCCTTATTTTTTAGAAAATCTATTGCAAAACCTAGAAGGTATGCTTGGGAACAAGAAGATTACAATGAAGACAATGACCCTTTTTTAAAGCATTTTGATGAGGATGGTAATTTTATTGAAAATATTGAAGAAATAGAGGAGGAGTCAACTACTATAAATTATACTTTTAAAAAAGACAGTACTTAACTAAAGTGATTTTTAAATAGAAATTATTATAAAATAAGTTTTATGCTTTAATAAAAAGCAGTCTTGATTCTAATATCTAATATCTAATAGCAAAGCGGTCTAATATCTAATAGCAAAGCGGTCTAGTCTCTTTTTAAAAGCGTTGTCTCACTACTTCGTATAGAAAAGCGCCACAAGCAACAGATACGTTAAGGGAAGCAATCTCTCCAAGCAAAGGTAATTTTGCTTTATCATCAACTAATTTAAGAATAGAAGGTGAAATCCCTTTTCCTTCAGAACCCATAATAATAGCACAAGGTTCCTTAAAGGATACATCATAAATTGTATTATCGGTCTTTTCGGTTGCTGCAATAAGTTTTATTCCTGAAGCTTGTAAATGAAACATAGCGTCTTTAATATGGTCTACTTTACAAATGGGCACTTTAAATACAGCTCCAGCACTTGTTTTTATGGTGTCTCCATTTATAGGAGCACCACCTTTTTTCTGAATAATGATACCATCAACTCCTGTACATTCTGCAGTTCTTATTATTGCGCCGAAATTACGAACATCACTAATTTGATCAAGTAGTAAAAACAAGGGTGTTTTACCAGATTCTATGACGGTAAGAACAAGGTTATCTAAATCATAGAATTCTATAGGAGATATTTGAGCAACAACACCTTGATGATTTTTTTTAGTTAATCTGTTAAGCTTTTCAATAGGTACATAAGAGATATTAATTGAATGTTGTCTCAGAAGTTGATCTAATTCCATAAATAAATCACCTCTAAGCCCTTTTTGTACAAAAACCTTATCTATAGTCTTTCCAGAATTTATAGCTTCTATAACAGCTCGTATTCCAAATATCTTTGTTTCTTCTTCCATGTGGCAAAAGTATAAAAAAGACCTGGTATTATGTTGAATTGATTAATTATTTAAAAACCAATAAAAAAGAGGAATCAATTTTGATTCCTCTTTAAATATTTTAGGTTAATGTAAAATTATTTTATAATAACTTTTTTATGTGTTCTTGAGTTGCCTTGTTCAATAACAAACGTATATACACCACTTGAATAAGAATTAGTGTCTATTTGACCTGTAACAAACTGACCTGCAGATTTAAAACTATTTGAGTAAACAACTCTTCCTTGCATATCAACTAAAGACACATTAGAAGAATAGCTGTTTATAGCGTTATAATTAAAATATAATATATCCTTAGTTGGATTTGGCCATACAGATAAATTGTTAGTGCCTTCAACATTATTATTACTTAAAGTAATGTCTGTTCCAGTAACTATTAATGAGAAATCTTGAGGATTTAAAAGCGTTCCTTTATGAGAAACTTCAATGGTATAAGTACCAGCACTTGGTACATCTAAATCAATATTTTCAACCGTATCTACAATGTTATCTCCTTTAATAGCTCCAGCTGGAATATTAAAGGTCAATAATTTCCAGGGTTGATAAACCAGAAATCCATTTGGGTGTTTTAATCTCAGATCTAAATCATTAACTAAAGCAGGTACTGTGCTATTTAGTACTCCTGATTGACTTGCACCTGCAGGATCTGTCCAGCAAATGGTAACACTTAATGGCCCTGTACCTGGAGAGGTTACAGTTGTACTATACGTTTCACTATTTGCAAGTGTTAATTCTGAAATTAAAGAACTCCCATTTGTATCATTTAAAATGGTTTCTGCAGCAGCTTTAGAATTAAGTAATCCCCATCCAAAAAAAGGATCTGGACCAACATTAATAGCATCATCATCTGCAGTATGGCAAACAAGACCCTTTAAAGTTGCTGCTTTCATATACTGAGAATTTAAACTATTATAGTATTGTTGTAATAAAAGTAAAGATCCAGAAACATTTGGGGAAGACATTGATGTACCATCTAAAGTCCCATAAGAGCTATTCGAGTTGTCCAAAGTAGAAAAAACGCCAGCACCATCTCCAGCGATATCTGGTTTTATTCTGCCATCATCACTTGGGCCTTGACTACTAAAATCACTAATAGAAAGGCTTATTAAATTACCATTGGCATCAATTACAGGATTATTAGCACTAGCTACTACTAAGTTGTTTTTGGAATTTCTTGCTCCAGTTAATTTATCATAGCCATCAAGTAACCCTCCAACATAAGAGCTTGAACCATCATTTCCAGCGGAAACAACATGAAGGTAATAAGGAAAAGTGTATGCAATATTATCCCATTGAGAAGCGTCTTGATTATAACATCCCATATACCAACTTGGCAATCCTGAGCTCGTAACAGGAACACCATAGGAGTGATTAGATAGTAATAGTGCATTATTTGAAGCTTCATTCGACACTTCAAATGCATCATCGTCCCAATTGTAGGATACTAAATTTGCTTGAGGCGCCATACCTTTCGCAGCTGCATTTACACCTTTTGCTATTAAAGTACCAGCAACATGAGTTGCATGGAAATTTACTGGGTCTCCAAATAAGAAATCTGGTTTTGTAACTCGTGTAGAAGGCGATATTTCATTATCTAAAAACTCTACATGGCTATCTAAAGCTTGTTCCTGATCCCAAACACCAATAGTCATATTTTGTCCTTCAAGATTTAAGCCTAAGCCACCACCATTATGTAAAAAGTTTGTTCTGGTTGAAATTGCACTGTTCACATTATTTGTAGTAATATAAATAGGGTTGTTATCGATTATATCGTAAATCTGATATTTTTTATTATTTATAGTTTGTACTCTTTTAAGCTGAGGATTTTGTGAAAGAAATACATTTATTCTTTCATTTCTTTTTTCTGAATTTTCAATTATAGACTTTTGTAATTTCTTTACAGCAAGAGGATTATAGGTGCTAATAATATCTTGTTTTTCTGCTTCTGTCTGACTTGTTCCTAATGCTGAAAAACAAAAAAAGATGACTACTAAAACGTAGATATTTTTCATAGTTTTAATTTTTTGCTAAATATATAAAAAAGAATTATCTATAAAAGAAAAAAGCCTGTGATAAAAAATCATAGGCTTTTTAAATATATAATTTAATGTACTTATTACATAGGAGTTAACGTAAATTGGTAAGGGCCAAAAGTATCAAGAGGTCCTTGAGCACTTAAAACACCAGTACCATAATCGTAAGATGAAGTTTCAAATTCAAAAATTCTGAATAATGCAACTACTGGATAACCAGCCGTAGAATTACCATCATCAAAGAATAAACTTCCATCAAGACCAAAAGTCACTTCAACACCATCTATAAAATACCAATCAAATCCAGCTGAGTTTGTAATAACAGCTTTTGAAGCTGTAGTATCTGTAGCATCTAGTGCAAGATCAATTTGATAAGATTCTCCAAAGAAATTGTTTAAACCAAAAGGTGCATTACCACCTCCAGTAAAGTTTTCAAAAACTGAATAAGACCCCACAAATTGTGAGATAGATGGGTTTATTACAACTCTTTGAGCTACTTTAAAAGTTTCACCAGCTAAGCCTGCTGTAATAGTAGGAGAACTAGTTCCAGTTAATACAACATCAAAAACCATAGGTTCGGTTATTGTAGCACCACTTAATTCACCTAAGTCTAAACTTATGTTTCCTAAATAGCTGTATTCAAGTCCAGTACTATTAGCCGGACCAGCATAGCTAGTTCGTCCTGCAGGTGCAATGAAATTACCATTATTAGAGAATACAGTGTTTGGGTTTAATCCAGAAACACTTTCTAAACTATAGTTAATCGTTAAGTCAGAACTAGTTGTAGGCACCTGAAGGTTTACATCCATATCTAAGGTTCCAATAGCGCCTTGGAAAGCACCCAACATACTAGGACTATTATCCATAAATTGAACCCATCCTCTTTCTTCCTGTGCATTATAACCTACGTCTTCTTTCTCAGTACATGACACAATGGTTGTAATTACAAGGAAGAAACTAAATATTTTTATTATATTTTTCATTTTATAATTTTAATTTTAATTTTAATTAATAATTAATTTATGGGTTTACACAAAAATCTGTTGCATCAGCACCACCCCAATTTCCTTCACCTGAAGCAAGATTAATAATTGAACAGGTTAAAGAATAACCTCCAGTAATAACACCATCATATTGACCATCTGAAAAGGCATCATAAATTGTAAATGTATAACATCCATCATCTAAGTAGAAATTTTCAACAATTTGTTGACCTCCAGCCATATAAGAATAACCACCACCAGAAACAACTACATCTCCACCAGAATCGGTTACTTCCCATGATCTCTCATTAGCATAAGCATCTTCATTCATAACAAGTGTAAAATCATTACAAATTAAATATTTGTTATATGAAATTTTTGCACTTTTTGAGCCTACAGTAGCAACACCGTCAGGAAGATCTAGTTCTACAACTAGAGTATAGGCAACCATTTCAGCTAAATTTGTATCAACAAAAGATAAAGCAAGTTCTCCGTTGTAAGAACCAGCAGGTATAGTTATTGAACCAATTGTATAATCTCCTGGATTACCATCAGACAATTCTTCGTTTACAGAAACGTTGTAAGATCTGGCAGCATCAGAAGTAGTTGTAGCTTGAACAGAAAGTGTTATTGAAGCTCCTTCAGCCTTAATTGCAATTGAAGCAGTAGTAGCTGTAAAACCAACTCCTGTTTGACCGTCATTATCGTAAATATTATTAAAAGCAGCATCATCTTTATCACAAGCTAAAAAGCTTAGTAACACAAAAAATGTTGTTATTATTTTTAAGTTTTTCATAATTGTTTTTTTTATAATTAATATCCTGGATTTTGTACAATACCATCATTTGCCGAAATTTCTGCAGTAGGTATTGGTAAAGTAAATCTATAGTCAGAATTAGATAAGGTACATCCTGCTAAGAAAGAGCATTCTCTTGCATCTCTATCCATAACTCTGTTGCCTTTATCTCCTAAACGTTTTAAATCAACCCAACGATGTCCTTCAAATAAGAATTCTAATCTTCTTTCATCCAAGATACCTCCAAAAGCATCTGTTTTAGAACCATATGCTGGTAATGGAGTTGGACCACCATAACGAGCTGATCTTAGTTGTTGAATATAACCAGCAGCACCATCTAAATCGTTAGCCTCAGCAGCAGCTTCAGCTCTAATGAGTAACATTTCAGAAGATCTAAAAACTTTTAAATCATTTAATAAAGGTTGAGTTCCACCAGGATATTTATAAATTAATAACACATCATCATTAAGGAAGTTGTCATTAGTTTCATAATCTGGATCAATAAGTGAATCATCCATATTTAAATTTCTACTTAAACGTACATCAGGAGTGCCTTCTAATATATTATATACTGCACGGCTCATTTCCATAAATGGTCCGCCTTCAATAGTGGCATCAATAAATGCGAATAAGCTTCCTGCCCATCCACCACCTGCAGTACCTTGACCATCATATGAATCACCAATAGCTCTTTCTAAACTAAAGATTACTTCAGTGAAATCTGAATCTTCAAACATTGCGTCATACTGAGATTGATCTGCTATTGGATATGAAGCTAATAAACTTTGAGCATAACCATCAGCAAGTGCATATTGACCTCTATAAGCAGCCATTCTAGCTCTTAAAGCAGTAATAAAATCTTGACCCATAAATGTAGGCCCTTCATAAGTTGTTATTAAGCTAGCAGCAGTATCTAAATCTGATGTGATCTGTGCATAAAATTCACCATTTGTACTTCTAGGTGTAGCAGCAAAAATATCAGCTGTAGATTCAGTTAATAACAAACCAGCTAAAGCACTATCGTCAGTATAATCTGTTGAGAAATACGTTAATATTTGAAAATGTGAAAAAGCTCTAATAGCATAAGCTTGTCCTAATATATTATTATATTCAGCAAGATCATCACTACCATCTATTAATTCAGCAGCATCTAAAATAGCATTTGACATTGCGATGGCTCCATAATTAGAAGACCAAATGTTAAAAGCGTAACCGTTTGAAGCGTTAATATTAAAGTTTTGTCCGTTTTGGTTTTGTCCACCATTATCACGACCTCTAAAAGTCTCATCTGTAAAGGCAGCTGTGAAACCAATTTCATTGGTAGTATCTAAGAAATTATAAGCTCCTAGAAGACCAGATCTCAAATCGCCTATGGTTTTAAATGCGTTATCTGCACCTAATCGACCAGGTTGTTCAATGTCTATTGCATCATTACAGCTTACCATAGAAAAGATCAAACAAGCGAAAATGATTTTATATATATTTTTCATGTTTTTTGTTTTATTTTTTAAAGTTATTAAAATCCAAACTCAATTCCTATAGAGTATGTCTTAGGTGTTGGATAACCCCATTGAGTTGAACCAAATCCTTCAGCATCAAATCCTCTCCACTTGCTCCATGTTACTAGGTTTTCACCACCAACAAAAGCTCTTACATATGAGAAACCAATTTTTTCCAAGAATTTTTCAGGTAAGTTATAACCAAATTGGATAAATCTTAATCTTGTATAATCAGATTCTCTTAAATCTCTATCTGATAATCCTATATCACTCAGGTTCGTTGCATTTAATGAAGGAACATTTGTAATGTCTCCTGGTTGTTGCCAAGCATCTAAGATGTCTCTTGAGTGTCTAAATTGTCCAATAGCACTAGGATCCATATAACCGTTGTAGTCATAATCAAATCTATCTACACCAATAGCATAGTTAAATTGAGCAGTAAAGAAGAAATTCTTAAATCCAGCATCTATACCAAAACTACCTTGGTAATCAGGATAAAGGTTTAAACCAGTTGCTCTTTGATCAGACCCAACTAAATCCTCAGTAATATCTCCATTTATATCTTCAAATAATAAATTACCATTAGCTGGATTAACTCCAACAAGTGGAGCAGCATAAATTTCACTAAGTACACCTCCAACACGAAGTCCGAAAGGCGTATCACCAGCAGGTCCTAAATCTATAATTTCTTGTTTGTTGTAATTTCCAACAAAATTAAGTGTAACATTTAGTCCATCATCTTTTGTTGATTTCAAAAGATCATAACGTAATTCTAAATCAACACCTCTATTTTCCATTTCACCTACGTTTGCACTAATAGATGTTTGACCTCCATTAAGTGCAGGAGAAATTGGGGTGCCATAGAATAAATCTTCAGTATTCTTTTTATAAACATCCACACTACCTCTTACGCGATTTAAGAAAGCAAAATCAATACCAATATTAGCTTGAACAACAGTTTCCCATTGTAATGAATTATTACCAATTTGGCCAGGTGATAAACCATTAACTCCACCATATTGACCTCCGGTCACATATAAATCTCGAGTTAAATCTGCAGCGTTAAAAGGAGCAAAAGCACCAGCAGCATCAATAATACGTTGGTTACCTGCTGTACCATAAGATGCTCTTAATTTTAAACTATCAAAGAAAGAGCTGGTTCCCATGAAACTTTCATTCGAAATATTCCATCTACCAGCAACAGACCAAAACGTACCCCATTTATTAGAATCAGCGAATCTATATGAAGCATCACGTCTTACTGTAGCAGAGAACCCATAGGTTTCATTATAATCATAGTCTCCATAAGCAAAGTAAGAGAATAATCCAGCATTCTGTATGTTAGCTCTACCTGTATCAACAAAATTGTCGTTTTGAGCATTGTCATTTACAAATGCAGACCCATCACCAGGATAGAAAGTTGCAGGATCAAATCCATTTTGTCTAAATCCGAAACTTCTCCAGTGTGCTTTAAAGTATTCAGTAAATAAAGAGAATTCCACACTGTGCTTATCAGCAAATGTATTTCTATACGTTAATGAATTATTGAAGTTTAAAGCTATAGATCTACTTACGTCTTGGTCAGAAAAACCAGGAGTAGTATTACCTGTTTCAGCAAATAATTGTGCATTAAAAGAATTAGGTGCTTCAACTCTTAATAATTGTTCATCTGTAAAATCTGCACCAAAAGAGGTTTTAAAGGTTAGATGATCTGTTAAATCATAACTTGCAAATAAGTTAGCAATAATTTTCACTTCATCCTCACGTCTTGTATACGTATCTAATCTATCTAATAAAAATAGTGGTGTGTTTGCAAACGTAACAGGAATATTACTTCCTTCACCTCTAACATAAGAATATGGAGAGACATAAGGTACACCACTCGTAGCTCCTAATACAAAGTTTCTGTTAACTCCTCCAGTTCCAATGGCATTTGCTTCATTAGATTCAGAATAGTTAATTGAAAGATTTGTTCCGTACTTAAATTTACCGTCATCAGATTTACCATTAATGTTGTTTCTGAAGTTAAAACGTTTTAAAGTACTTGCTCTTTTTAAGATTCCTTCTTGATCATGGAAACCTAATGAAGTGAATGAATTGATATTTTCACCACCAGAAGATAAACTCAATGTATGACTCTGTGTTAATCCAGTGCCAAAGAATACATCTAGCCAGTCAGTATTTACTTGACTAGCACGTTCAGCAAGTTCAACTTGAGATAAAGTAGATCCAAATCCAGAACCATAATCTTTTTCGAGTTGTAATTGCTCTCTAGAATTCATTAAGTTATAATCGTGATTTTGTAAAGTTGAAAAACTAGTTACACCACTATAAGTGATTTTTAAACTAGAATTATAATCTCCTCCTTTAGTTTCAATAATTACAACACCATTTGCACCTCTATTTCCATAAATAGCAGTTGCACCAGCATCTTTTAACACTGATAAAGATTCAATATCATTAGGGTTTAAACTTCTAAAGTTATCTTCATCTACAGGTACACCATCAATAATAAATAATGGCTCTGTATTACCAGATATGGAAGTAACACCTCTAAGGTTAATTGTACTGTTACCTCCTGGCTGTCCATTACCTGTAGTAATGTTTAAACCGGCAACCTGACCTTGTAAGGTTTGAGCAAAAGACGCATTAGGTCTTGTCTCTATTGTTTTTGAAGTAACAGTAGTTGATGCAATATTAGAAGTTGTTTTAGATGTTGTTCTAAAAGCCTGTACTACTACTTCTTCTAAAGCGTTGTCTGAAACTAAAACAACATTAATTGTGTTGCTTGCTCCAACAGTTTGTGACTGAGGTGTATAACCTACATAACTAAAAGTTAGTACATCTCCTACATTTGCTGTAATTGAATAATTACCATCAAAATCAGTTGACACACCAGTAGTAGTTCCTTTAATAACAACTGTTGCACCTAATAGAGGTAAACCATTATCGTCAGAAACATTACCTGAAACTGTTTTTACTTGTGCAAATGAAATTTGCACTACAAACGCCAGTAATAGCGTTAAAATTCCACTAAACTTTGTTTTCATTTTTATAATTTATTTGAATTAGTCAGCCCAAAAATCATAATAAAAAGTTAATTACACAACTTTTAAGTCTTAAAAGTTAAAAATCTTAACATTCTAGAAGGTTTTTATGCATGCATAACAAAAAAATAGTGATTTTAAACAAAAAACCAGTCAATTATTTTTAAATAGTCTTTATTATAGAAAAGTTTCTGTTAAAAGTTAAATGGGACAAATATTACTTTTAGAAAATACTTCATCACTTACTGCTTGAGTTGTTCCATCTTCAAATACTAAGGTGACAGACGTATCATAAATTTGATAGGTAACTTCCTTATCCCAATCACTAGAATAGAAACCAATAACAAGAACTGGTATAACTTTTGATTAAACAACTGCTATCATCAATATTAAATTCACTAAGAACAATATAGTTTGAAATAGTGTATATCTTCCCGAATTCAGTAAAATAAGTAAAAGAGAAGTCTATACCATCCGGAATAGGCACTATAAATGTTTCTCCTGTTTCATCTATAGTATGCCCTACAGTTATGGTACTATAACTTAATGCACCTTTAAACCCTTTTTGCTGAAATACTTTGGGAATGATTTTACTTGTATTTACTGCTTCTTTTATAGTCGTATTCCGAATATTTGTGTTTCATTGCGGTAAAGGAATAAAAAAACCACTCTATTTCAGAGTGGTTTTTTAAAGTTTTCAAATCTTTTGGGTTAAAATAACAGAGCCATCCAAATTTGGATGGCTCTGAAAAGATTAATAAAATTTAGTCTTTTAATTTTAAGGTAAATCTGGAACCTTAGCGGTACTTCTATAACCAGAATACTCCCAAATCTCTCCCGGAATATCAGAAAATTCAGCTTTGAAATAGATGCTATCCACAACGTCACCACTCGGAGTAGTCGCATCACCTTTAGTGATTAGGCCATCAGTAATAGTAACGGTCACGCCATAATAGAGCTCATCTAAATCAGTGCCAGAGAAAGTTAAAGCACCGAGATTAGTATTTACCTTAGCCAATAATCCCCAACCATGTCCTAAATCATCTAGCCACATTGTAGCTGTGTCATTACTAGAAGTATTGAAGGTGCTTATAGTGTTTGTGTCATAATAATCACCATCCCAATAAATGTCAACAACCCATGTAGCAGTCATTTCTTTAATTGCTATGTCACTTTCATCTGGAATAGATTCCTGTTGCTCACAGGAAACAAATGAAGCCATCAAGACAATACTTAAAATTAAGTAGCTTATTTTTTTTAATATATTATATTTCATCTTTTAAAATTTTAAATTCTGTTCTAATTTATTAATCATCTTGAGTTAAAGTTATTTCCCAAACGTAACCAAAACTCCATTCTACTGTCATAGCAATAGTTCTGGTTCCTGGATTTACAGAAAAAGAGGTTATGTTTGCTGAGCCTCCAAAAGCCCCGACTCCAATAACATCAGTATGCGTAAAATCATTTGATGCAATATTATTAGCTGTAACTGTCATACCTGTTGCAGCATAAGCAGGGCCATAACCGTATTCATGTTCATACCAGCCACCAATTGCGTCTGAAATTCCATACACTCCATTTCCCAAATCTTTAATAAAAATAGGGCCTATTCCGGAGGTAGAATAACCTGGAGTTCTAGTCATAGAACAAGTATAAACTCCAGCAATACTTGTTACAAAATCTCCAGTACATGGTGGCCAAACTACTTCTCGAAAATTAGTAGCTGGAATGTCATCAGTATTAAATGCAGAGTAAGAAACACTATAGACATCAGGTCCGTTTACAGTACTATTTCCATAATATGCTCCAGAAATTGATGTAAATAATTCTATTTCACTTCCACCAGCTGATGCTACTGCTCCTGGATCTGAATACGAGGCAGTATCACAAGCGAGAACAACATCGCCTCCTGTTAAGGTTATTAGCGGTAAGAAAGTAGCAACTGATTCATTATCTGTCCCCGGTGCATCCACACTAGGGTCACAACTAGTTATCATCAATCCAATGATTGAAAACGTAAGTAATATTAATTTGAAATTTTTCATCTTTTTTTTTTTTTAATTATCCCAAAATACATTTTCAGTTAATACTCGCTGTGCTGGAGCATTTGGGTTTAAACTTATTTCGGTTTCTGGATACAGCCAAATAGAAGGAAATTGACCAGTAGGTAATACAGATAACGGAGGCGTTTGCCAAATACCATCAGTAAATAGCCTACTAGAAGGCCTGTCAAAACGGCGAGCTTCAATCCAGCCCTCGTCTTCTTGTGTTCCATTCAAAGATATCCATTTTTGAACACCTATCAAATCTAATTTGTCATCTAACGCACTAGTACTAGAGTATCCTAATGAACTTATGTAGCTCGAAGCGTCAGGTACATTCATGTATGTAAAGTTTAGACCTATAGCAGTTTCAAAAGCAACTGTTTCGTTGTCAGCTGTACCATATCGAGCTGCCGCTTCAGATCTTAAAAACCAAACTTCCCATGGACTCATCAAAATAACAGTATTCATGTCTCCGTATGCATAAGGAGAAGACGTACTATAGTCAGAATCTGGAGCTGTGAAAGGCTCATCATCAATAGTACCTTGATCAATACCTCTTATAAATCCCGCAGATGTTCCAGTAGTTGCCACATTATAAAAGGTTTCTGTTCTTGGGTCGTTTAAATCTTGCAAAAGGTTTACTGTAGCATTACTTGCAAAGTAAAACATTCCTACACCAAATTCAGCTCTGGCAAACATAGGGTTTTGATTACCAGAAGCACCAGAATATGGTATAAATGGCATATCATCAATTGTTTCTATAAATGTCCCGCTTGAAATTAGACCTTGTACAGCTGCGGATTGAGGACTAACTTCAGAGGTTCTCATAAGGATCCTCAATTTCAAAGAATTAGCAAATTTTGTCCATTTTGCTATGTTGCCTTCAAAGATAAAGTCGTCTGTTCCAACATCCCCTTCAGCTAAAGCCAATTCGGCTAAGGCATCATCTAACATTGTTATTAATGCAGGGTATATTACTGTTTCAGAGGAATCATAGTTAGGTGATAAAATGGATCCATCTTCAATAGCACCAGAAAGGGCTTCAGTAAATGGAATATCTCCAAAGTGATCTACTAAACCTTGATATATATAAGCTTTTAAGATTTTTGAAATTCCTTTATAGGCTGCTGAACTACTATTTTTATCAATATAATCTAAATCTGCAAGTGAATTTGCATAAGAACGCTGCCAATAGCCATTATTATCAGTACCGGCTTGTACATAACGTTCCGGATTACCAATGGAAACCCCAATACCCCAAGTGTAGTATTGACTCCACATGAAAGATTCACTATAATTTAAATCTGTATCAATAATATATCCCAGAAAGCCAAGAGACGAACTCAAAACTTGTGCATCACCAGCAGTTGGAAAATTGTTAGGATCTATATTAATCTCGTCTATACTTTCTTCACATGAATAGCCAAGAAATAATAATAGAATAAGTAATATTTTTATTTTGTTCTTCATCGTATTATTTTTTTATTAAAATGTAAGTTGTACACTAAGTCCAAGACTTCTTTGAGAAGGCGTCTGAGTGGTTTCTAAACCTTGAGCATTACCCGTTAAAGCAGGACCGTTTACTTCAGGATCTGCATATTTATTTTCATCTGGTAGCCAATAATAAAGGTTTTTACCATAAATAGCTAATCTAGCATTAGTGATGAATGTATTATCTAATAGCTTTTTTGGAAAAGTATAACTCAACTCTACTTCTCTTAACTTTACATAACTTGCATCAATTAAGTGCGTAGAAGCAGGAACATCATAATTAGTATAATAATCCTGCTCTGTAATTTGAACAGTATTTTCTGAGAAGGTACCATCTCCATTGTCTACTACAGAATTTGGAATGATAAATGGCTCTCTGTTATAAATAGTAGTATTAACTGTAGTACCATTAAATTCTCCACTGAATTTAGTTTGTGAAGCAAATAAACCTCCTTTTTTCATGTCTAATAAAGCTCTGATACCAAACCCTTTGTATTGGGCATTCAAACCAAAACTCGCTATATAATCAGGTTGGAAGTTACCTAAATACTGATCTTCATCAGCATATACGGGAAAACCAGTATCCGCAACAATAACTTGTCCTTGATCATTATACTTAAAATTATTACCCTTGAAAGTACCAAATGGTAAACCTTCTTTGGCGACAACAGCAATCGTAGTTCCTGCTGCAAACCCAAAATTTGCAATATTTAATTCATCTAAGTCATCTGTAATTTGAACAACCTTATTTTCGTTTTTAGAATAGGTTCCAAACACTTCAAAATCCAATCCCTCAATCACACCACTTAGCGGTTTTAAGGTTAGGGTAAGTTCATGCCCTTTGTTTTCCATCCTACCAATGTTAACTGCTGTTTGTGTATAACCAGTGGATCTTGGCAACCCAATAGTAACAATTTGGTCATCATGGTTTGAATGATAATATGTATACGCTACATTAACTTTGTTTTCAAAGAAACCTAGATCAGCACCTACCTCATAAGTTGTTGTTAATTCAGGCTTTAGTGCAGGGTTTCCTATAAAATTTCCTAATGTAAAACCAGGAGTGCTACCAATTGGGAAGAATAATGCAAAATCACCTAAATTTACAATATTTGGGTTTCCTGTAAAGGTAGAATTCAATTGATAAAGACCAGCATCTTTTCCAGAAGTACCGTAACTTCCTCTAAGCTTACCATAGTTTAAAATATCGTTTTTAATATTAAAAAGGTCTGTAAATATTATTGAACCACCTACGGCACCATAGAAAAAGGAATTGTTTTCTGCTGGTAATGTGGAAGACCAGTCATTTCTTGCAGAAAGTTCTAAAAATGCTGCATTTTTATAACCTAGAGTAGCATTTGCTAAAGCTCCATAAATTCTATATTTACTCCTAAACATGTTTGAGGTAGGATTTTGTACACTATTTGACAAATTATAAACACCTTCAACCACCAAACCACCTACAGTACTTCCTGTTAAAGATTTACGCTCTCTTTGAAAGAAATTATAACCAGCAGCAGCAGTAAGTTTTAAATCTTCATTAAATTCCTTGCTGAAATTTGCTAAAACAGTTGCATCTAAATTTAAACTTCTATTAGTGAAGTTAGTATAATCTCCTAATGATTCATGTCTCGTATTCCGTGTTGCAATTCCTAAGTCATTGGTCCAAACCAATTGTTCAGCTGGTATAAAAGTTGGTGTCCAAACATCAGTTTGAGTATTTACAATATTCCCTCCAAAACGTCCAGTTAAAGATAATTCATCTGTAAAATTATAGGTTAAGGATGCACTTGCAAGGACATTATCAATATTTGCCTCATTACCATATTCGTTTAAGATATAATAAGGGTTTACGGATGAATAAGACCCCCAATAGCCATCAATACCATGAAATGGATTTTGGTAATCTTTCAATTCTGTAAATGGGATATTAATAGGAGATTGAACAGCCATTGCATAGGCATTGTTCCCTTCAAAAGCACGAGACCCCTCTTGAGCCGTATTTTGTCTTGTATTAGCATAGCTTACTTTGAAATCTGACTGTAATCTATCGCTCAATTTTGCTGATGCGTTGAAAGTAAGGTTGTTTCTCTTATAATATGTATTATCAAGAACACCTGTTTGATCTGTATTTGAAAAAGAAGTAAAATAAGTAAATCCTTCGGTTGATCCAGATATATTGACACTATGATTAGTAGTATACCCTGTATTGAAGAAGTCTACTAACTGGTTTTTCACCGCGCTGTAAGGTCTTGTAAGAGCTTCTAAAGATCCATCTCCATCTGTATCAACTGGGCTCGTCCATGGTCTTACAACACCATCAAATGCAGGACCCCAAGACCAGTTTTCCCCTGAGTCTAAACTTGCGTTGTCAAATCCTTGCCCAAATTTGCTTTGACGCTGTAAAAGAACAATAGGAGTCTCCATAGAAGTTGAACCAGAGTAATTAACTTTCATCTTACTACCTTTACCACTTTTGGTTGTAATCAAAACAACTCCTGAAGCACCACGTGATCCATATAGTGACGTAGCAGAAGGTCCTTTAAGTATTGTAATAGATTCAATATCGTCAGGATTAATGTCATTAAATCTATTCCCAAAATCTGAATATCCAGTTGTACCAGATCCAGCCCCACCTCTTGTGGTAGAGTTATCAATGGCGATTCCATCAACAATTATCAAGGCATTGTTATTCCCAGTAAGAGAACCTTCACCTCTCAATACAATTCTTGTAGATGCTCCAACTGAACCTGATCCCGTAGATAATCTTACCCCAGCAGTTTTTCCCCTTAATCCTTCTAAGGCATTTTTAGTTGGTGTAGATACTAAGTCTTCTGCTTTGAGAGTTTGGTTTGCGTAAACAGTTTCCCTTGCATTTCTGTCACCTGTTCCAAAGGCAGTAACAACAACTTCATCTAGTACAGCAACATCCTCTGCCAATACCACATTAATAGTATTAGAAGCTCCAACTACTTGTTCGGTTGTTTTGTAACCAACGTAGGTAAAAACCAAAGTACTGCCTTCACTAGAATTGATGCTATATTTACCATCAAAATCAGATTGCGTACCATTGGTAGTTCCTTTTACAATAATATTAACTCCAGGGAGCGGCATTCCAGTTTCGCCTGAAACAGTTCCTGAAATTGTTTTCTCTTGTGCAAATGTGAGATGCACAATAAACGCTAATAATAGCGTTAAAATTCCACTAAACTTTGTTTTCATCTTATAATTAATTTGAATTAGTCAATATCAAAAATCTTAATAATAAGTTAATAAAGCAAGCATTTTGGCGTATATTATTAACAATCGTTGTGAAAAGTTAAAAAAAATACTTAAAAAAATGTTAAAAATTAGCAATAAAGCTAATATGGATTTTTGAGTTTGAGAATTTATAGTTTTTATTTTCAGTCTTTCCAATAGCATAATTAAGTTTAATTAAACCAGATTGCGTCCTTACACCAAAGCCAAAGCCAAAGCCAAATAGTTTTTCTTTAGTATTTGAAATCTGATTTTCAAAATAACCTGCATCTATTATAGAGTGAAGATAAATACTGGGTGAGAGCTGATATCTGTACTCCGAATTTATAACGCCATATATAGAGGCAATTAAGCTGTTTTCTTCAAATCCTCTAATTGAATTAATTCCACCAAATCGAAGCAGTTCATTTTCAAAGTAATTATCTGATAAAATGCCTTCGCTGTTAATTCTAAAATAGATACTATTCTTAGCATTTAAATTAAAAATCTTATAAGTGTTTAACTGTATCTGCGTTTGTTTTTGGTTTTTAGATTCATATTTTCTTTTTCCAAACCCAATAGTTAAACTGCTGTACATATTAATCGGAAAAAGTTGGTTATCTAAAGAAGGATTAATGTATTCGTATTTAGTGTCAATAAAACTTGATTTATAGTCTACAGTATTAAGTGAATTTAAAGAAGAAAGCGAATTAGATTGGGACGTTTTTAATCCAATAAAAATTTTGTTTTTGGGATTTATATTATAAAATAAATTAGCTTTTTGTTGAGTTGTAGTAAATGAAGAATCTTTTTTGAAAATATTTAAAGAAAACTCAGTTCCGATTGGTGAGTTAAACAGATAGGGTAGAATAACTGTCGCCTCAAAAGTTCTTTGCTCACTTTCATCACTTTTATAAGTTATATTTAAAGATTCACCATAATTAAGATTATTTATTAAGTTTAAATCTAAGTACCCATTAAATTCTATTTTACCGTTATCTTCATTTGTTCCAAATCCCAAAAAGCCATCAAAAAAATTACTTTTACTTTTTTTTACATAAAGATATACAGTTGTAGAATCTTTTGTAAACTGAATTTCAGGTGATTTTATTTCTGAAGCAAACCTTAAATTGTTTATGTTTTTGGTCTTAACATTTAATTCTTCAAGATTTAAATTTGTATTAAGTTTAAGTTTTAAGAAATACTTTATGTAGGATCTTGGAAAATTTTCATAACCTTTAACCACAATTTTATCTATATATCGTTTTTTATTACTTTCAGATTTTAGGTCTGCTCTTAAATTATTGTTGTCAATCTTAGTGATAGTTTCTAGAGTAACTTTTGAGAAAGGATTCCCATTTGCAATCAAACGTTCATTAATCGTGTTTAATGCGTTTTCAATATTAGATATTTTTGTTATAAAATAATCCTCTGTAAAAGACTCTGAAATTGTTTCTAATAAATTTTTTGAAACAAGACTTTTATAGTTATATATATATATGGAGTAGAATTTATTTTTTAAATAAATTTTTGCTTCAAATAAAGAATCATTAATTCGTTCTTGATTTTGTATTTCTGCTTCAATAAATCCAGTTTTTTGAAAAACTATTACCAATGAATCCAGTTTAGTTTTAAGCGTTTTAAAATTTTTGAATTTTGTAGGCTTATAAATAGAATCAATTACGTTTTGCGCGATAGAATCGTTTCCTGTAATTCTTAATTGCAAATTCTGGCTATTTCCAAAAAAACAGAATAATGAAAAAATAATTAAAAAGAGAAATTTAATACGTTTCAATAAATGATGAGTTTATAAAGTAAAACTAACGTAAAAATAGTGCGATTATATTCATATAAAGGATATTTTTTTGTCTAATGAAAAAATTAATATCGTATGGTTTGAATTTCGAAAATTAATTTCTACATTTGCAGCCCTCTTAAAAGAGGTCAATTAAATTTATATATAATAGATATATGCCAACAATTTCACAATTAGTACGAAAAGGAAGAGCCAAAATAACCAAGAAGAGTAAATCGGCTGCTTTAAATTCGTGTCCTCAAAGAAGAGGAGTGTGCACGCGTGTATACACTACAACACCAAAGAAACCTAACTCAGCTATGCGTAAAGTAGCACGTGTTAGATTAACAAATGGTAATGAAGTGAACGCTTACATTCC
>Ga0102814_10000751_pt1 | contig 23324 bp, 14 predicted proteins | sample ColrivemetaGS741_FD_79112 | JGI IMG/M metagenome (GOLD analysis project Ga0102814, IMG submission 79112) | Estuarine microbial communities from the Columbia River estuary - Flood tide ETM metaG S.741 | ecosystem: Environmental > Aquatic > Marine > Intertidal zone > Estuary | place: USA...
TATTTTATCAGATGCAATTGAATTAGAAGCTTATAAAAAAATTGGCGTCGATGGTCATGAGAAAATAAAAAGCTTAAGCCAATTTAACTTATCATATTTAGATAGACATAGGAATTATTTTTCGGAAAACTTAAAAAGTTCAGGATAATTAACTTGTATTAAAGCAGTCGTAATATAATGGGAAAAGCAATTATGAAAAACTACAAATAATCATAAGTCAACCAACTTACTTCTAATTATTTTTTGAATATAGGCATGATCCTTTTGAGGGATTAAATAATTTTCCAAATCTTCCCGGGATGTAATCTGTTCAGACCCATTAACAAAACCACAAACTAGCACCACATGGTTTCGGTTATATCCTGTTAAATAGGAGGCTAAAAGGAGCGGTTTTCTTTAAATACTTAGTCATTATATCGATAAAAAGTATTATTTATCGGATTAAATGAAATTATTTATTATATTAGTAGTCAAAATCTAACAAAAAATTACAATATAGGTTGTGATTTTTATTTTTTGTTCAACTTAAAATATATGATATGGATGATTTTAAATTTTCTAGGAATATAGCATTTAAACAATTAATAATACAAGACGGTGGTATCATTAAAGAGGAACTATACTGCAAGTCTAAAATCACTAATGAAACAAGGGTGTTCAGATTAATTAAGCTGAGTCGTTTATCTATTGATAACTTTTTAGCCGATATAAAATACCTAAATTAACAGCCAACATGTTTGCTCATATTTAAACGGAGTCATAAACAAGTGGTTATTAAAAACATCAAATAATCACAAGTTCACCAATTTACTTCTAATTATTTTTTGAATATCGGCGTTATCCTTTTGTGGGATTAAATAATTTTCCAAATCTTCCTCGCTAGTAATTTGTTCTGTCCCATCAACAAAACCATACCCTAAATACAGGCCGTTTTTAATAAGCACAAAGGCTTCTTCTTCGGCATGCCTTCCTTTTTGCTTAATGATTACATCTTTGGTGTTTTCAATCGTATTTTTAATGGCTTTTTGTACGCGTTCGTTGTATGGTGTTACGGGTTCTTTTTCAATACAAATACCATGACAGGTTTTAATAAGGTAATGCGAACATTGGGTAACGCCTTCCTGTAAATGACAATATTTTGGGCACAATTCAAACTCGGTACAAAGGCGTTCTAAATAGTGCCGGCAATCGGTAATCGTATAAAAAGTAAGTAGCGGGTTGGGCGTTGCTTTTAGGGTGTTGTACGCCAAATGCAGGATGCCGTTTCGGTCTTCAAATTTAAAAATTGCATAGGCTTTTGGGTTTCTTTTAGAGGCCTGGTTAAATTCTGGAAAGTAGTGTTTTATGGCCGCATCTTCCATAAGCAGTGCGATAAGCTCACTACCCGAGAGTTCAAAATCGATGTCGGCCGTTTCTCTGCATAGATGGAGTTCCTTTTCCGTTTTGTTATAAAAATGACCTAAAACCCGTTTCTTTAAATCTTTGGCTTTGCCTACATAAATGACTTTCCCTTTTTTATTTTTAAAATAATAAATACCCGCTTCGTTTGGAATGCCATTAAAAACAGCACTCGGTAAATGGGGTGGAAAGGTGGCTTCTTTAGATGATTTTTTAAGAAAATCGTTAAACACAGACTCAGAAGCTTCGGTATGTAATAACTTTTCAAAAAGAATGACGGTGGCTTCTGCATCACCGCGCGCACGGTGCCTGCCATTAATAGAAATATCCAGCGCAGCGCAAATTTTCCCTAAACTATACGATTTATGTCCGGGGATTAATTTTCTGGACAGTCGTACCGTACACAGTTTTTTTCTTGTAAAATCAATGCCAATCGCTTTAAATTCATTCCGTATCGCGTTATAATCGAAATTAACGCTGTGCGCCACAAAAATGGTTTCTTCCGTAATGTCTAAAATAGCCTGGGCAACTGCAGAAAAGATGGGTGCTTTGGCAACCATGTAATTATCAATACCCGTTAAAGCCGTAATGTAATCTGGGATATACGTTTCCGGATTTACTAAAGATGTAAATTCTTCAATAATTTGTAAGCCATCATGTTTGAAAATGGAGATTTCAGTGATTTTATTTCCCGGACCAGAAGTTTCAATATCTACGATGGTGTACATAATTCAAAAATAGCTTTTTATCCGACATAGGCATTAAATTTATGCTATCAATATGCTAAATGTTCCCGATGTGCCTGTTTCTAAAAAGGGCTAATCCATGCGCATGACTTTTATCATAAAACAGCTTCCTGTAATGAATTAATTTTAATCCCGATTTTATGAAACAAACAGGGCCTTTATTTATTATAAGACCATGGGGCTTATGTTTATTAAATAACACGTCACCATTCATTTTTAAAAAACTAAATACATAGTAATATGTCATACAAAACCATACTATTAGTGCTCGTGTCTCTTGCTATAGTTTCTTGTAAGCAGCAAACCGAAAATACAGCTGTCGATAAGACTGTAAATGAAAATAACCACGACATAGACCATGAAAAAGCACAGGCACACTGGACCTATGATGGCGAAACCGGACCGGAGCACTGGGTTGAAATTGAAAAACAATCGGACTGCGACGGAAAAAAACAATCGCCCATAAACATTATTGATGTCGATGCGGTGGACGATGGTTCGTTACAACCCTTAAATATTTACTATTCCAAATTTGTTAAAATTCACGACGTGACCAATAACGGGCATACCATTCAGTATAATTTTGAAAGAGGCGATTATATAGACTTAAGTAATGAAATCTACGAATTAAAACAGATCCACTTTCATGAAGCCTCAGAGCATACTTTAAACGGCGTGCGCTATCCTGTAGAAATGCATATGGTTCATGTGGCTGCTAATAATAAAATTGCCGTTTTAGCGGTGATGGTGCAGGAAGGAAAAAGTAGCGAACCATTTATCTTTTTAGAAAATTATCTACCTGTTCAAATTGGCGAGACCAAACTGATAAATTCTGCTTTTGATGTGAATTTAAATTTACCTGAAAATAATGAATACTATACCTATAGCGGCTCCTTAACCACGCCACCTTGTACCGAAAGCGTGAGCTGGTATGTTTTTAAATCACCCATCACTATTTCGTTAAAACAGGTAAAACAATTACAGACATTAATGCCTTTAAACAATTACAGGAATGAGCAACCTATTAATGGACGCATCGTGAAACACTTTGCACCACGAGCCAGCTAAAATTTTAGAATAAAAAAACACACATTATTATAGAGAAGTCAAGTTTGAAAAGGCTTTTTATTTAAAGCTATAATTCATCTCTAAAGAAAATGGCATTCATTAACAATTTATTAGTGCCATACCAAAAGGCTCTAAAATTGATATTATCAGTAAAAGCAACAACGTTTCCTTTTCCTAATTTTTTAATTTGTAGGGGTACAGAATTAGCTATTTCTTTTAAGTTAGGTTTAGATATATAGCCACTTAAAAGAGGTGATTTGGTATATTTTATAGGGTTGTTGTAGCTAGAAGAATCTGGTTGCATAAAAACCGTTGTATTTCTAAACAAGGTTATTTTATTGTTTTTATAACCAAAATTTATGGGGTGCGAACGGTCTATGTCTGCTTCAAAAATAGCACCATCAATTTTTTGTGCGTCTTTAAAATTTTTTTCTTCTTCATAAGTTACTTTTTTGGCATCCACTTCTGGTTTTACAAATTCTAATTTGGCAAATTCTTTAGTGTTAAACCATTCTACCGTATTTCTAAAGCCAATAATAGTGCCTCCACTTTTAACCCAAGCCTTTACTTTTTCAGTGTTTTTTTCACTTAAAGCCTCTTTGCTCATGTTTGGAACAATAAGGGTAGTGTACCGACTTAAATCTGCTTTAGCAATAGATTTAATGTCTAATTTAGTTATAGCTATTTCATAGCGTTGGTCAAATAAATGCCATATTTCTCCGGCATCGTACGAGGTAACACCTTCACCAACTAAAAGCGCCACACTTATTTTATTTAATGCTTTAAAGCTTCTACTTCCTAAATCGATGCCTTCGGTAAGCCCTGTTTCGGCAGCATCAATTTCTAAATGACTTTCTTTAGCGATGTCGTTTAAAAAATCAAACAATTCAGTTTGAGATAAATTTTGATTTTGAACGGGAATTAATATGGTTCCGTAATCGTACTTCTTGCCGTTTAAAGTAAACTGCTTTAACGCCACTTTTGCTCTCAAGTCTTTATTTAAAATTTTATTTAAAACTTTAGGGGTGTAATATTCGTGCCATTCCATTAAATAGGCGTAATTACTTGTTTTTAAGGCTCCTCCTGGTTTTAATTGAAGATTTGATACAACGTCGCCTGCATTGTTCATATAAGCACCTTCGGCATAATCTACATTAAAAGCCAAAGGATAGGTCCATGCAGAAATATCATAAAATATACTATCTGTAAATGTGGTTCGTTTTTCGAACATGGCGTTAATTAAGCGTGTGTTTTTTTGGTTTTTGGGAATGATGTAGCTGCATCCTTTTTTGAATTGCTTTCCATTAACTGTAAAGTCTTGCTTAACGTCGTTAAAATCGATATGGTTTCTTTTTAATATTTCGGCTAAATGATAGGTTTTTGCAGCATCTTTTTCATCACCAAAAACGATGGCTTTGTCTTTCTCTTTACTGGCTTCATTGCGTGCATTTTTGAAAAAGTTTTGCTGATAGTTTAGTATTTCAACCCGCATGTTTTTTGCCGCTTCTAAAGTAGATAAGGCGGTTGTAAATTGGTTACGGATAGTGAAAGGAAATGTTAGCAAACCATTTTCGGTTTCTTGAACATGACCACGAGAACTGGCTTGTTCAAACAAAATTCCAATACCACCATTAATATCTGGATAGGTAGAGCCTTTTCCATAATAAAAATCATCATAGCCTTCTTCTGAATAATAGAGTGACCCAATTTTGTCGAGTGCTTTGGCGTGGTAACTACCTATTTTTTTGGTAAGTTCTTGATTTAATTTTGGCGTTAAAGGGTTCACTCTATCAGGAACACCTGGTTGAAAAAAGAAGGTAGAGTAGCTTCCCATTTCATGGTGGTCTGTTAAAATATTTGGTAACCAATCGTGAAATGTTTTTAATCGAACTCGAGATTCAGGAAGCTGTGCCGGCATCCAATCTCTATTTAAATCGAACCAATAGTGGTTGGTTCTTGCGCCCGGCCATACTTCATTATATTCTCTATCGTTAGGGTCTGGGTTTAAATGAGCATTTTTATTGGTGTTTACCCAATAGGCAAATCGTTGGAGCCCATCTGGATTATAGGATGGGTCGAATAAAACAATGGTATTATCTAATAATTCATTTATATCATTACTTTCTGCCGCAGCTAAATAATAGGCAACTAAAAGTGCTGCATTGGAGCCGCTGGGTTCGTTGCCATGAATAGAAAATCCTTGATATAGTACCAATGGTCTATTTTCGGTTGTCATAACCCCATCAGTCGCATCGATATGCGTTTTTTTAATGGTTTCAATTTGCTGATGATTTTTTGGAGCTGTTATGATTAATAACAGCAAGGGTCTGTCTTCAAATGTTTTTCCTCTATCTTCAATTGTGATTCTATCTGAAGATTTTGCCAGTGCATACATGTATTGAACCAATTTATCGTGGGTAACATGCCATTCGCCAACTTGATGTCCTATAATTTCTTCTGGTGTGGGTATATTTTTATTGTAAGATATATCTTGAGGCAGATAATAAGATAGGTCAATATTATTTTGTGCTCCTATTGTTGAAGCAATAAATAAACAGGCAAGTAAAACTTTTTTCATATATGCACTTTTAATTAAAATGATTTATTGTTTATCACCAGGATGATAGGTACTAACGGCTCTTTTTTTAACATCTTCTAAATAATACGCCACATCTTTAAACTGAACGTCAGCATACCGTTGCGCTTGATCATTAAAGTGAGGCGATGATGGGTCTCCACTTTGTCCACCGGCCATGATGGTTTTTGCTTTTACTTTATCGCCAAATTCTACAACAGCCACAAAGCTATTGCCTCTGGTTCCATAAATACGTTTCGTGGTTTGATTGCTTCGTATACCAAATGCTGCCAATGCACCCCATCTTGAAGTTGTCATGCCCACCGGAATACTTGGTAAACTATCGTTAAAAACTTGGTTAATGCTTCCGTCAAGTCTTTGATATCTATTTATTTCTCCCCAAGGCGTTTGCCATGAACTAAAATCTTCATTTAACTTAGCAACAGCGTTTTCAAAAGCATGAAGTCGTTCGGCATTGGTTGATTTTGAACTGAAATAAATAACCTTTTCCATATCGCTTAAATTTGAAGGAATCATAGAATCTCTTAAAAATGACTGAGCATAAAAATGAGCTAAAGACATTCCTATTGACTCTTTAGAAACTGCAAAATCCCAAGTTCGTAAAACTTCTATGGGTTCTTTTAATGAAATCGCTTTTTTAGCAGAGGTATCATAGGCTTTAATTAAGCTGGGTATGGCAATCTCAAAAGCTGGCAAATAGGGGTCGTAAGCCATTGCAATAAGTTTATCCAAGGTTAAATTCTGGGCTTTTTCTAATAAGCGAATGGCATGAACGCCTCTAAAATTTTCTTGGTCGATAGACATATATTTGGGGTAGTTGCTAGCTTTCGGACTGTTTTCTGCCGCACAAGTAAAAGGAGTTGAGTTGCAGTTTTGAATCCATCCATTGCCAGGGTTTATTACCGTTATATTATCATCTACGGTATGTAGCCCTTTCCAATCGGTTTCTGGATTACTCCCGTCAACAGGGTTTGTATAATCAAATTTTGTGTTTCTTTTTGGGATAAAATTTCCGTGATAATAAGCAATAGTTCCATCGGCATCGGCATACACCGTGTTGTTTGATGAATTTGTTCTTATATCCATCATTTTTCTAAACTCTGAATGATTGTTCAATTTTGTTCTGGTATACGATTGTGTTAAGGCTTTTACAGGATCCCACATTATGGCAGTAGCAACCCAAGCACTATCATTTTTTTGAGTAATAGGTCCGTGATGGGTTCTGTACATAGTAAATTCCTTTTCTTTCTGAACGCCTTCAACATGATACTTTAAAGTTTGTTTGATAGCCTTTACGGGTCTTAGTTCGTTGCCATATTTGTATTGGTAGCCTTTATCTGTTTCAACAATAGTTTCAACAAAATCATCTTTAATATCAGTGTAAGTTGAGGTATGCATCCAACCTGTTTTCTCATTAAAACCTTGATATACAAAAAACTGTCCCCAGGTTACTGCTCCATAAGCGTTTAACCCTTCTTCACTTACTACGTGCACTTCACCACGAAAAAAGAATGAGGTATGTGGATTAATAAGGAGCATCGCTTTACCAGACTCGGTTAATTTGCCCGAAATTGCAAAGCCATTAGAGCCAGCAGGTTCTAATTCGTTATTTTTTACAGGGTCAGGCGCTTCTATTTGGGCTTGGTTTTCATAAAAAGCCTGTATTTTTTTTGTGGAAATACCTTCAATATCACCACCTATAGAGCCTTCACTGAAATACATGGGCATCCACGGTTCAAAACGGGTTAATAACCTTGGTTTTACTTCTGGGTGGGTGTGTAGGTAAAAATTGATGCCATCGGCAAAAGCAACACATAATTTTTTTAACCAATCTGGACTACTATTGTAATGGGCTATGGCTTCTTCTTCAGTCATAAACAATTTAGCGCGAAGGTCGCTGTAGAGTGCTTTTTCACCATCAACTTCTGCAAGTCGCCCAATAGCCCAAAGATAATTTTGTTCTACACGATTAAAATCATCTTCGCATTGTGCATAAAGCAATCCAAAAACAGCATCAGCATCTGTTTTACCATAAATATGGGGGACACCAAAATCATCCCTTATAATTTGGGTATTTGTAGCGTGCGTTTCCCAACGGGATAATTCAGATTGTGGCTGTTTTGCACAGGAAGAAAAAGCTATGATTATTAAAAAGAAAAAATATTTCAAAGTGCTTAATTTTAGTTAATTTATTCCCGCCAGCGGGTTTTGATGCTCTTTGGCTTGCCTCGAAGTTCTTGATTACTAACCCTTGTTATTGCAAGCTAACATAGTTTAGGGAAATTACAACATACCAATTTATTAAATCATAATATACCAATTAAAAGATTTTTATAAAATTACTACCGTTGATAATATTAAAGGCTATTGAACTTTAAAAAAGCGGAAAAGTCATTTTTCATTTTTGAAATACTTTCTTTAATTAATTTATTATTCACACAAGAATACCCCATAACAAGACCATTTTCACCAGGTTTAGATATATAGTATTTACTTAATGGGTTAGTAATTATTCCCTTTAGTTTTAGATACTCAGAAACAGCTTGGTCATTAATGTTTGGGTCTTTAAACTTCCCTAAAATGTTGAGCCCAGAGCTGCTAGGGTCTAAAATAATAGAATCTTCAAAGTTTGAAACAAAATGCTCTATAAAGAGTTCTTTTCGTTCTTTCGCAACGGCAACAACATTTCTAATATGTTTATTTAAATAATCTTTTTCAATAAACATGCTCATTACTTTTTGTAATTCTGGTGATACAAATCTGCTTGATTGTCCAATAATATTAAGAATTGTGTTTTGAAGGTAATGAGGTACTATCATATACCCGAGCCTAATAGACGGATGTAATAGTTTATTAAAAGTTCCTATATAAATGACTCTGTCTTGTCTGTCTAAACTATAAATGGATGCAATTGGCTTGTTCCAGTTGCTAAATTCCTGTTCATAATCATCTTCAATTATTAAGGATCCATTGTGAGAGGCCCACTGTAGTAATTCTAACCGTTTATTCATACTCAATTTGTTCCCAAAAAAATTCTGATTTGAAGGAATAGTATAGAAAAATTTCGCAAAGGCATCAATGGGTTCATTTTTATTTAAATCTACTTGGGTGATTTTAGCCTGTAAACTCTTAAATAATCTGTAGGCATGCGGATAGGTTATTTTTTCAGTTAAAACCTTATCGCCCTTATCAATTAAAGCGTTTCCTATGAGATAAAGTGAATGTAATGACCCTGAGGTAATAATTATTTGACTGGCATCACAAGTTATATTTCTGTAAATTTTTAAATAATTAGATATATTTTCTCGAAGGCATTGCAACCCAATAGATCTGGAATATGAGAGTTCAGAAGATTTAATTCCTCCCCAATATGAATTCGATAAATTCCGCCATACATTGGTAGGGAAAATATCTAAAGGAGGCAAACCCGGTTTAAACGCTATTTCACTATTAGATTGGGCATTATTTATTAAATGAATGTTTTTCTGAAAAGAAATACCTTTTTTTGAAATTTTAGGATATTTTTTATGCGAATTTAGAGATGTAATGTTGTAGTGAATTTTTGTGTGCTTATTGGAGGCTACATAATAACCAGAACCTTTAGTGCAAATCACGCAATTATCTAAAACCAAAAGTTCGTATGCCTTAATTACGGTGCTTCTAGAAATCTCTAAATCTTTTGATAATACACGGGTTGGAGGCAATTTTATATGCTCTTTCAGCGCATTATTTTTGATGGCTTTTTTAAGAGATTCATAGAGATTTATATAGATATTTTGGTAATCGCTTTTATTACCAAATCCATGATTTTGTATGATGCTTTTTATGTTATAATGCAAAATTGGTACGCGGTTAATTTTAAAATTGGTATGCCCGCTCTTACACAAATATAATCTAAATTTATTGAAATCTAAATACACTAAAACAATCTAAATTTGAAGATGCATAAGAATAATTTAAATATTAATCTTAAAGATGTAAAGCCTTCAGCAACCTTAGTAATTAACGAATTATCTTCTAAATTAATTAGTGAAGGTGTTGATGTATTTCGTTTAGGATTTGGGCAATCTCCATTTCCTGTTCCCGAACAGATTGTAGAAGCACTTAAAAATAGCGCACATCAAAAAGACTACTTACCTGTTAAAGGCCTTTTTATATTAAGGGAAGAAGTGGCTCGCTTTTTTAAAAGAAAATATAATTTACCCACAGGCGCAGAGGATATAATGATTGGTCCGGGGTCAAAAGAATTAATATATAATTTTCAGTTAATTTATGCTTTTGATGAACTCTTGTTACCATCCCCAAGTTGGGTGTCTTACGAGCCCCAAGCTCAATTAACCAATCATCAGGTTGTTTGGATTCCAACGGAAGAAATAAATGACTGGAAAGTTAAACCTAAGGATATTATTGACTATTGTAAAAATACGCCTCTTAAAAAAAGAATAGTGATATTAAACTATCCGTCAAATCCAATTGGGGTATCCTATTCTAAGCATGAGTTAAAAGAGCTATCAAATGTTTTTGAACAGTTTAAAATAATTGTAATTGCTGATGAAATTTATGGAGAAGTTCATCATACAGGTAAGCACCAAACCATTGCAACGTTTTATCCAAAAGGCACAATAATTAGTACAGGATTAAGTAAATGGGCAGGAGCCGGAGGCTGGAGACTTGGGGTTTTTGTGTTTCCAAAAAACTTAAGATACATATTGGACGCCATGGCTGTAGTAGCCAGTGAAACATTTACATCCACCAGCGCACCAATTCAATATGCTGCGGTGGAAGCTTATAAAGAAAATGAATTGACAGAATTATATCTTAAAAATTCAAGAAGAATTTTGATGGCAGTTGGGCTGTATGTGTTTAAAAACTTAAATAGCATTGGTGTTACCATGCCCGAACCAGAAGGCGGGTTTTACTTGTTTCCTAATTTTAATAAATGGAAATCAAGTCTAAATAAAAAAGGAATAACATCAAGTAACCAATTTTGTAACGCCTTGCTAAAGGAAACAGGTGTGGCGTTATTACCTGGGGAAGCTTTCGGGCATCCTAAAGAAAATTTTACGGCAAGATTATCATATGTCGATTTTGATGGTAAGGCACTTTTGCAGATGCTTGAAAAACACCCAAACACTTGTGTGGACGCCGAATTTGTAAAGCAACATTGCCCAAGAATAGTTTTAGCGGTTAAAAAAATAGAGGCATGGATTTTATCAATATAAGAAATAATGGATTATTAATATTACTTTTTTTGTTTGCTTCATCCTGTAATCAAAATAGTAAAAAAAGTGTAATTGGAGTGGTTTCATCTGCTACTCCTGAGGCGTCTAAAGTAGGGGAACAAATATTTTTAAAAGGTGGTAACGCCATAGATGTTGCCGTGGCAGTTTCGTTTGCTCTCGGAGTAACCGAACCTGCTATGTCCGGTTTGGGAGGAGGTACACAAGTTTTATTGTCTTTAAATAATGGGAAACCATTCACTATAAACGGAACAACGCTGTCGCCAGCCAATACCCCAACAAATATAATTGACACGCTTACTTATCATAGAAGAAGTACCATTCCTTCCACTGTAAAGGTATTAGATTATTTATGGAGAAATTACGGAAGCGGAAAGGTTACTTGGTCAGAATTGTTGGAACCTGCGATAGCACTTTCTGAAAATGGTTTTGCGGTGGGTAAGTTTAGAGAAAAAGTTTATAAACAATATGAGGATAAATTACTAAAAAGTAATTTTAACATGTCTTTTTTTCTAATTGACGGGAATCGTATTCCTATTGAAGGCGAAATTATAAAGCAACCAATACTAGCAAGTACATTAAAAAGATTAGCAAAGTTTGGAGCCAATGATTTTTATACTGGAACTATTGCAAAAGATATTATAAAGGACATGGAAACTCATAATGGATGGATTTCTATAAGTGACTTACAAAATTTCCCTGAGCCAAAGGAAATAGCTTCGCTTGAAACCACCTACAAAGGCATGAACGTTTTTTCCCAACCACCACCGTGTGGAGGATGGACGATGCTTTTAGCATTAAATTTAATGGAGAAGTTATCAGAGAATAAGAAATTAAGCAACACCAATTTAATGGAAGCTTTATACCTTGCACATAATGACCGCGATCTATATCCGATAACAGATTTAGTTAATTATGATAGTATTGTTAGTGTCAAGTTATCAAAAGATTATTCAGAAAAATTACTGAGAAACAACCCAATTTCAAATAAGCAAAAGCAAATTAAGGAATCTGGGGAAACGACTCATTTTTCAGTAGTTGATTCTTATGGAAATGCGATTGCAGTTACTTCAAGTATTAATGCATATTTTGGTGCATTAGCAGCCTCAAATAATTTAGGGTTTTTATATAACACCTATATGGATGATTTTGTATTCGAAGACCTAAACCATCCATTCGCTATTAGACCAAATGCCATGGCATACTCATCAATGTCTCCAACCATTGTGCAAAATAATGACGAAACGGTTTTAGTTATTGGAAGTCCAGGAAGCGAAAGAATTATTTCATCAGTCGCACAAATGACGGCTAAGTGGATTGAAAATAAAAATATTGAACATATAGTAAAAGAACCTAGAATTCACGTTTCAAACAAAAAAGTATATTTTGAAAATAAGAAAGATTCTACTATAATTCATGAAGAAGTTCTCAAATCTTTCAATTTCAAAATTAAGACACCATCAGAAAAATTGGTTATAGAAAAAGGAAAAAATGCTTATTATGGTGGTATTCATGTCATAGCCAAAGAAAACGGAGAATGGGTTGGTGTGGCAGACCCCAGAAGAGATGGTGTATCAATAATAGCTAAAAAACAACTAAATGAATAAATCAAAAAAAATTGGATTCTGGACGGGCATTTTAGTCTTAATCATTTTATTAGTCATTCCTACCCCACAAGGCATGAAACCAGAGGCATTAAGCGCTCTGGGAGTTGCATTGCTTATGGCTATTTGGTGGGTTACCGAATGTATTCCTATTTATGCCACCGCTTTTGTACCTATTGCATTGTTTCCAATGTTAGGAATACTTGATGCTAGTACTACTGCAGAAAACTATGGACATAATTACGTTTTAATGCTTTTAGGGGGTTTTTTTCTAGCCAAATCTATCGAGCTAAGTGGTTTGCATAAAAGAGTGGCATTATATATAATTAGTAAACTAGGCACCAGTAGAAAAAGAATTATTTTAAGTTTTATGATAGCCACAGCATTTTTGTCGTTTTGGATAGCCAATGTGGCAGTTGTATTGCTGATGCTGCCCATTGCATTAGCTATTGTCGATAAAGAAGAAGAAAACCCTGAAAGAAATCCTCAATTCGGTTTAGCAATGATGCTCGCTATTGCTTACGCAGCCAGTATTGGGGGTACAGGAAGTTTAATTGGGACGCCTCCAAATATGGTATTTGCAGGTGTTTTTGCAAAAGCGTTTCCAGACCAACCAGAAATTGATTTTTTAGAATGGATGAAATTAGGGACCCCAATTGTGATTATAATTTTACCAATAATTTGGTTTTATTTAACCAAGTATTTTAAAATAAGTGGAAATTTTGCAGGGAGTACAGAAGTCATCAACCAAGAAATAAAAGCCATCGGAAAAATTTCAACTATGGAAAAAAGAGTCTTTGCTGTATTTCTTTTTACCGCAATTGGATGGATTTTTAGACGCGATATTGTGTTAGATAGTTTCGTTATTCCTGGGTGGTCCTCTCTTCTTGGCATTAAAGATTATGTTCACGATTCCACTGTAGCCATATTATCGGCTCTATTGCTTTTTGCTATTCCATCAGGAAAAGTGTCTAAAACTAAAAAAAGTAAAACACTTTTAGATTGGAAATCGGCATCAAGAGTCCCATGGGGCGTTGTGATGATTGTTGGTGGTGGTTATGCTATTGCAGAATCTTTTAACCAAACAGGATTAGCCATTTTTTTAGGTTCTAAAATGAGTTTTATAGGTCAATATCCAATGATTGTTATTTTGATCATTGTTATCACGCTCATGATTTTTATTACTGAAATAAACAGCAATACGGCAACCGCTAATATTTTTTTACCAGTACTCGCTGCCATGGCTATTGCTGGACAAATGAACCCTTTATTACTTATGATTCCGGCAACGTTTGCTTGCTCATTTTCATTTATGTTGCCATCGGGAACAGGTACCAACGCCGTTATATTTGGAAGTAACAGAGTCACTATTCCGGAAATGGCCAAATGTGGTTTAGGGCTTAATTTTTTATGTGTAATTTTATTAACAATGCTTATGTACATGTACGTTTTACCCGTTTTATCTTTATAAAATTTCAAAAAATGAAAAGAATTACTTATTTACTGTTAGTTTTTATTACATCTTCTTTTTACGTAATTGCTCAGAATAATACACCCGTTATTAAGAGTTTAAAAGATGTTGAAAGTGCTAAAGCCGGAGTTAGCAATTATTGGCTTGAAATGGGAACAAATACTTATGGGTATCCACTGTTAATACCAGTGGTTGTTGTTCAAGGAGCAACCAAAGGCCCTGTTTTGGGGTTAACCGCAGCTATTCATGGAAACGAATTAAACGGCATACCAATTATTCATAAGCTAATAGATTCTATAGATACCAATAAATTAAAAGGACGAATTATTGCCATTCCAGGGCTTAACGCTGTATCCATTCAAATGGATGAGCGCCGATTTATTGATGATGAAGACTTAAATAGAAACTTCCCAGGGAAAGCAAACGGAAATAGAAGTGAACAATATGTTGAAAAAATTAAAGAAAGAATCCTTCCTTTTTTTAATATACATATAGACATGCATACCGCTAGTTTTGGACGCATAAACTCCATGTATGCCAGGGTAGATGTCGCAAATGACACTTTAGAAATGCTGGCTAAACTTCAAAAACCAGATATTATTTTAAATAGTAAAGGATCACCATCAGTAGGTTCTGTAGTATCATCAAGTCACACTATGAGAGCTGAATCTGGACTAAAAGGCATTCCAAGTATAACGGTAGAATATGGAGACCCACAAGTATTTCAAAAGGAATTAACCTTGAGAGGATATCATGGGATATTGAATACTTTAAGTTGGTTAAAAATGTACGGTAAAAATGATTTACAAAATTTTATTGATGACGCTATTAATTGTAAAAAATCATATTGGTTATATATGAAAGAAGGAGGGTTTCTGGATGTTATTGTTGACATCAATCAAAAAATTAAAAAAGGAGACAAAATAGCCCTAGTAAAAAATGCTTTTGGTATACTAATAAGAGAATATTTTGCGCCGGAAGATGGCATTGTTATTGGGAAAAGCACGAATCCAGCTAATATGAGTGGAGGGCGCATAATTCATTTAGGAATTGTGAACTAAAAATTAATCAAATCTAAAGAAATAACAGGCAATTTTTAAATTGGTATGCATAATTTGAACAAAATTGGTATGCTCTAATTCGTATCCAATTCATTTAAATTTATCTTTTTATTAACAAAAATTGGATGAATAAGAGGATTAAATTATTGTTAAGAATTGTAGTCATAATAAACTTGGTTTTTTTAACTGGGTGTACTTCCGCTAAACCAATACCTTTTAAATCTCCAGTTAATACCACTACAAAACCAATAACAATTCAAGTAAAAAAAGTATTTAGCTTAAATGATGTTGGGGTCTTTGCTAGCAATCAATTTGATGGCGCTCGTTTAAATGGATTTGAGAAAATAAATGATAGTACCGTTGCGGTCATTATTAATCCAGAAAACGCTCCAATCAATAACAGTCCATATTACGCATTTTCAACATGGTCAAACACGCCAAAACCATTTTATTTCACTTTTATATATCCTAAAGGATTTAAACACAGATACGTTTCCAAAATAAAAAAAGATGGAGATTGGTCTAAAATAGATTCTTTGAATGTATTCAAGAAGGACAGTATTGTAACTATTAAGTTAGAATTAACCGAGAAACCTCAAACTATTTCTGGACAAGAAATAGAATCTTCAACAGATGTTAAAAATTGGTACACTAAGTTAATTGAAGGCAAAGAAGAGGTGGTGAAATTGAAAAGTATTGGAAAAACAATACAAGGGAGAAAATTGCCCATGTTTGATATATGTAAAGGAGATGTAAAAGGAAAAAACATTATTGTTTTACTTACACGCCAACACCCACCCGAAGTAACTGGTTACTACGCGTTTCAAAGCTTTTTGGAAACTATCTTGAGTGATTCCGCATTAGCAAATGAATTTTTAAGCAAATTTCACATACTGGCATTTCCAATTATGAACCCAGATGGAGTTGATTTAGGGAATTGGCGTCATAATGCAGGAGGGGTAGATTTGAACAGAGATTGGTCTATTTATAACCAACCGGAAATTAAACATACAGTTAAAGCTATTAATAAATCCATTTGTAAAAACAAAGCGAAACTCGTTTTAGGCATTGATTTTCATTCTACTTGGTATGATGTATTTTATACTAATAAGGACAGAGAAAATACGGCACTTCCTCTATTTATTGACGATTGGTTTATTAGTTTAGAAAAAAATATAACTAACTATAAAGTTAATGAACAATCAGCTAATAGCGACCAACCAACATCTAAAGGATGGTTCTTAAATGGGCATAACGCCGTAGGGATAACATACGAAATTGGAGATAAAACAAACTACGAAAATATACATCTATTCGGCAAAGTATCTGCTGAACAGATGATGAAAATTTTAACTAAAACAATTAACTAACTAACTTAAAAAAGTATGAACAAAAAATTAATTTTTTCAATGCTTGTATTCGTGTTTTCAAGTGCATTTATTTATGCACAAAAAACAGTTACAGGTACTGTAAGTGACAACAGCGGCATGCCCTTGGCGGGAGCCTCGGTAGTTGTGAAAGGCACATCAATTGGTGCATCAACAGATTTTGATGGAAACTTTAGCATTACGTTACAACCCAATAACAATGTGCTTTTAGTAAGTTATGTTGGCTATAAAAATTCAGAAATTACTGTGGGAAATCAAACGACCATTAAAGTGACTTTAGTTGAAGACAGTGAAAGTCTAGATGAAGTTGTTATTTCAGTATTAGGTTTCAAAGAAAAGCGTGATGCGGTAGCTTCTACATACTCTGTTATTGGTGCCAAGGACGCATTGGGAGCAAAAGAACCAACATTAATTAATAGTTTAGCAGGTAAGGCATCTGGTTTAACAATTTCAGGCACTAGTGCCGACCCAGGAGCAGGATCAACCATTCAAATTAGAGGGGTGAGCTCTATAAACGGGAGTTCTCCACTTATTGTGGTTGATGGGATTCCTTTAAATAATAGTAACCTTGAAGGAATTGCCAGTGGTGTTGATGGGGGTGTATCTCAACAATCGCGTTTAAACGACATCAATCCTGACGATATTGAAACTATACAAGTATTTAAAGGAGCCTCTGCAGGAGCCCTTTATGGGTCAAGTGCCTTAGGAGGTGTTATAGTAATTACTACCAAACGAGGTAAAGCAGGTAAATTAAAAGTATCTTTAAATTCATCTATTTCGATAGATCAAATAAATAGAAAACACCCATTACAAACTACTTTTGGGCAAGGAGCAAACGGCAGATATAATGCGGCTGGAGCTAATTCTTGGGGGGATAAAATTTCTGAAAGAACTGGTGGAGCTGATACAACTCCAACAACTGGTCGTTATTTCGAAGCACAAGACGGAACAAGGTATTACCCTATTGCTTCTGGTACTGCTAGTAATGTTCATGGAGGTAAAAATTCAACAGAAGTATTTACAGATAGCAATTTTGATCAAGCGTTTCGAGATGGTTTAGCCCAAGACGTTAAATTAAACATATCAGGAGGTAATGATAAAGCAACATTCTATTTTAGTACATCTCATTTAGACCAAGAAGGGATTATGATTAATAGTAATTATGTTAAAAACACATTTACTTTCGGTAATACTATGAAGTATAATGATTGGTTAACATCTTCTGCTAAAATTTCATATACAAACAGTAAATCAAATAGAATTCAACAAGGTTCCAATACGGCTGGGATATATTTAGGTTTATTAAGAAATCCTGCTGATTTTGATATTAGCGATTATATTGGAACTTATTATGATGCTAGCGGAAACCCAACGCCTTTAAGACATAGAAGTTATAGAAGGTATTTAGCAGACAATGTGAATCCTACATATAATAATCCATTATGGACTATTTATGAGCAAACAAGTGACACAAAGGTTGATAGGTACATAGGCTCTTTAGACTTCACCATTAATGCGACACCTTGGTTGGACTTTGTTATTCGTTCTGGATTAGATAGTTATAATGACGACAGAACCTATTTTTTCCCAATGTTTTCTGGGGATAGCGCAAATAATGGTAGATACCAAAATGAAATTTATAACAACTTTGAGGTTTCAGCCGATTTTATAGCACTCTTAAATTTTCAATTAACTGAAGATATTTCCGCTAAATTCACGTTTGGGAGTGCCATAAACGACAAAAAACGTAAACAAATTTATGTTGAAGCTCTTGATTTTTTATACAATAGTAGGCTTCAAAACCCTTCCATTGCAGGAAATGTAGATGAAATTGAACGAAACAGAAGAATAAGGAATACTCGTTTTTATGGACAATCAAACTTTGAATATAAAGATGTTTTAAATTTGAACTTAGGAATAACTTATGAAGATGCTTCGTCGAGTGCAAAGTCAATTGTCTATCCTAGTGTGGAACTTGGTTTTAACTGGAGTAATTTATTAGAATTAAGTGGAGATAGTCCGCTATCGTTTGCAAAATTAAGATTAGCGTATGGTGAGGTTGGTTTAGCGCCAGATCCACATGGATGGGAAACAGGTTATGAAACCGCTACATATACTGGATATTCTGATGGAATTTCGTTGACCGCTTTTGGTGGCGGGTATCGATTAAATGACGACCAAGGAAACCCGTATTTAGAATTTGAAAAGAAGAAGGAGTATGAAGCTGGTATGGATTTTAGACTTTTTAAAAATCGTTTAAAACTTTCTGGAACTTATTATTTTAATGAAACCAGAGATATGTTATTACCTGTAGATTTAAATCCATCTTCAGGGTTTGATACGCTTTTAGGTAATATTGCCACCCTAGAAAATAATGGTATGGAGTTTGAATTTGATTACAACTTCTTAAAAAAAGGCGATTTATCTTTAAGTATTTATGGTAACGTATTTACAAATAAAAGTGAAGTCACAGAACTTGGAGGTGTTACATCAGTTAACTTTACTTCTGGTTCATCAGTAAAATCGAGTGCTGTAGTTGGCGAACCTTTAGGTGTTTTATTAGGAAGCGCCGCATTGCATAATGCAGATGGTTCTTTTGATTTAGATGCCAACGGATTTCCACAGTTAGATACTTCTGGAGACAAAGTGCTTGGAGATCCCAATCCGGATTGGAGAGGATCTGCGGGTCTTAGAGCTAATTACAAAGGCTTTTCGTTAAATGTTTTATTTGAAACCAGTCAAGGAAATGATATTGGGGAGCGTACCCGTTTTGTATTACAAGGATTCGGAACTTATTCTGTTACAGGTAACGAAGTAACGCCTACACAAGATTTAGTGAATTATAGTGGCACAATAATACCGGCAGGTGTTTTAGTAAGGGGGAATATTCAAGATTTTGGAGCTGGCCCTGTATTATTAGACGAAAGTTGGTACACTAGTTTAGGTGGTGGTTTTGGTGGTTCAGTAATTAATGAATTTGCAGTAAATGATGCAAGTTGGACTCGTTTAAGAGAATTGAGTTTGGCTTACACTTTAGATAGTGGTTTGATAAAAAAATCGGGACTTGAATCGATTCAGTTTTCTTTAACAGGAAGAAATTTAGCTTTATGGAGTAAAATTGAAGGTATTGATCCTGATGTGAATCAATTTGGTACTGGGGTTGGAAAAGGATTAGATTACTTTACAAATCCGAGTTCAAAATCTATAGTTTTCGGTATTAATATTAACTATTAAAAAAATGATCACAATGAAAAAATATATAAGAAAAATTAGCTACTTGGTATTATTGCTTTGTTTGGTTAACTGCGAGAAATATCTTGATATTAATGAAGACCCTAATGTTGCAACAGATGTGCCTGCTGAATTATTATTGAAGAGTATGTTGTTGGCAGATACACAAATCCAATCTGGACACTTAATGCGTATCTCACAATTTTGGACTGGTCAAATGGTAGGTATAGCGAATTTATATGACCGTATTAATGATTATATCATTTCACCAGAAGAAGGAAATGATATGTGGGCATTTATGTATCATGGTATCATGACTCAGAATAATATTATTCAAACTAATTCAGAAGATAATTTAGTAAAAGGCATTGCTAATGTTGTAGAGGCACATGCTATAGGAAGTATGGCTTCAATGTTTGGCGATGTTCCTTATTCTGAAGTAGGAATCGTTGAAGACGCTGCATTTGATGGGCAAGTTGCCGTATATCAAGCAGCACAAATTTTATTAAATGATGCTATTGCTCAATTAACGCTTGTTCCTAGTACCAGAAGGTTTAGTGACGACATCATGTTAAACGGAAATCCCACCGCATGGATTCAGGTTGCAAATACCTTAAAAGCACGCTATTATTTAGCAACACGAGAATATGGTCCCGCCTATACAAGTGCACAATCTGGAATTAGTACAGCAACTAATTCGTTACGATACGCTGCGTCGTATGCTGGTTATGGTACCACAAACGAAAACAGTAATTTGTATTTCCTTATTTTATCAGGAAGTCGTGCGGGAGACCTTACTTTTAATGGCTCTTTTGCAGATGGCTTACTTAATCCAGCAAATACATCGTCTCGTAATAATGCTAAAACTAACGAAAGTAGAAGACGCGATTATTTAACTTTAGATCAGACAGGGATTAATGCCAATAGATTAAGCTGGAAAAGCGCACCTATGCCGTTGGTAACGTATGAAGAAAACCTATTGATTTTAGCCGAAACTGGTTTTAGAACTTTGGGCTTTAACGAAGGTCTAACAAGATTAAATGCATTAAGAACCCGCTTAAGAACTGGAGCAGCGTTTTTAGGAGCCCCAGCACTTACGCTTCAATATGATAATTATGTGGTAGCCGATTTTGATGCAGGAGGTATAGAAAACGCTACTAGTATTACTGCTGATAAAGCGTTATTAAGAGAAATCATGGAAGAGAAGTATATTTCTACTTTTGGCACTTTGGTTACATTTGATGATTTTAGAAGAATCAGAAAAAGCGATATCGATATTGCATTACCAATACCAATTAACGCAGGGGCTAAATACCCAGAGCGCTTTTTAATTGCACAAGATGAAATTAATGGTAATACCAATGCACCAAACCCAATACCAGATATTTATACAAAAACTCCTGTAAATCAGTAAACATTTTTATACAGAAAGGGCTGCTTAAAATATTCATTTTTTAAGCAGCCCTTTTAATTAAACTCTAAAATCATGAATATTTTACAAATAGGGTTTGGTCCTTTAGGGATACAGGTAGCAACTTTTATTACTCAAAAATCAACAGTAAAAACAGTAGCTGTAGTTGATGTTAATACAGATTTAGCAGGAAAATCTTTAAATGATATTTCAAGTGAATTATCTAAAGATGTATTTGTATATCCGTCGCTGAAAGAAGCAATGGAAAAACTTAAATGCAAACCAGATATAGCAATAATTACAACGGTTTCCAGTTTAAATAAACTGATACCACAAGTTGAAGAAGTAGCTCGATATGGTATTTCTATAATTTCTACATGTGAAGAGCTATCTTACCCTTGGGAGCTGCAACCACAATTAAGCCAAAAATTAGATAACATTTGTAAAAAAAACAAAATAGCCTGTTTAGGCACGGGTGTTAACCCTGGGTTTTTAATGGATTATTTGCCATCTGTATTGGGTTCTGTTTGTAAAAATATTGAACAAGTAATTGTCGAACGTATTCAAGACGCTACAACAAGACGAATTCCTTTTCAACAAAAAATAGGAGCCGGTTTAAGCTTAGAGGCCTTTAAGGAAAAGAAAAATCAGGTACCTTGCGACATGTAGGTTTACAAGAGTCTGTTTATTTATTAGCGAATAGTATTGGTTTAATATTAGATAAGGTGACGGAAAGTTTAGAACCAGTTGTTTCAGATATTGAGGTTTCTTCTAAAACCATAATTGTTAAAGCAGGTCATTCTAGAGGTGTAGAACAAATTGCTCATGGTTATGTAAACGGAATTTGTAAAATAAAAATGCATTTTAAAGCTGCCATTGGAGAGGAGCGATCATATGATAAAATAACAATAATAGGCACACCTTCTTTTTCATCAGAAATAGAAGGTGGTATAAACGGTGATATTGCAACCTGCGCTATAGCTATTAATAGTATTAATTCGGTATTAAAAGCACCACCGGGGTTGCTTACAATGGCAGATATTGGTGTGCCTGGATACATAAATTAAAAATGGGTAACTAATTTTGTGTCTTATTATGCGAAATTTAGTTTTTTGAAATATCTGTGAAAGCTTTGATGTAATGATAATATAGATAGTGCATTTGGCAATTCGAAAATTTTATAATTTCATGAAAAGACAAATACTAATATTAATTTTTGTTGTTGGAATTTTTTCCTGTTCTATATTGAAGGATATTAATGATGTCGTTTATGATACGTCTTTTTCTGGAGCTCGATTAGATACGATAACGTATTTAGGAAATAATACATATAAAGCAAAAATTTCACCAGCATTCGAACCTGTAAATGATAGTCCATATTTTGCCTTTGGAATAAATGCCAAATCAAATAAAACAATAATGCTTAAATTGAACTATGGGAAGTATAGGCACCGATATATTCCGAAGTTAAGTACTGATAAAAAAACATGGACAAAAATTAAACAGAAGAATCTGAAAATGGATACAATTTCTGGAATAGCAACATTAAAACTAAATATTGGTTCAAAAAAAATATATGTTGCTGGACAAGAAATAGAAGCCTCAAGTGATACTTATTTATGGATGGATAATCTAATGAATAAACATTTAGAATTAAAGAAAACGGTTGTTGGAAAAACTGTGCTTAACAAGAACAATTATTGTATACAATTTGAAAACGATTCCAATGTAAACGCTATTGTTTTAATTGCACGACAACATCCTCCAGAAATTCCTGGAGGTTCTATTGGGTTCAAAGCTTTTTTTGAAGAATTAATGTCTGATGCAAATTATGCCATTCAATTTAGGAAAAAGTTTAATATTTATTCATTCCCTTTGTTGAATCCTGATGGTGCCGATGCAGGCAATTGGCGGCATAATGCTAATGGTGTTGATTTAAATCGTGATTGGGTAGATTTTACACAACCAGAAACTCAAATGGTAAAAAACTTTCTTTCAACTAAAGTTAAAGAAGGAAATAATATTCGATTCGCTATAGATTTTCACACTTCGTATTCCGGTCCTTATATGCTTATTTTGGATTCAATTAATAATACAAAAGCAAAGGGAA
>Ga0102814_10000754_pt1 | contig 23306 bp, 18 predicted proteins | sample ColrivemetaGS741_FD_79112 | JGI IMG/M metagenome (GOLD analysis project Ga0102814, IMG submission 79112) | Estuarine microbial communities from the Columbia River estuary - Flood tide ETM metaG S.741 | ecosystem: Environmental > Aquatic > Marine > Intertidal zone > Estuary | place: USA...
GTGGATTTACCGATGGCTTTAGTGACCATTTTCCTGTTTACGTGTATGTAATTAAGGAAGTTACTCATGAATAGAACAACGTATTAAAACAAAAAAAGCGACTTTATAGTCGCTTTTTTTGTTTTCTAACTTAACCAATCGCTCCAAGGAATTCTTGATAATAGTAGAACCAAGGCAATACTATAATATATAGCCAAGGTTTTTAATTTAAATTGAGAAGTTAATTTCTTTTTATGCTTAGAATACCCGATAGTAATTAACACCACTGCAATAATATTAACTAAAGGATGTTCAACAAGGTATAACCTTGCAATTGAATTTTTCATGACTTCACCACCCAACTCACTCCATAAATCAAATCTTGGAGATACAAAGTACAATACAAAACCAATTAGTAATTGAATATGTGATACTATTAAAGTAAACAGAGAAATTCTAAAATCTTTAGCTGTATATTCTTTATCACCAAAGGTTTTAATTAAGGCATTTACTACGGCAATAATTAAAACAAACATCACTAGATAAGCCCAATATGAATGTAGATTTTTTACAACATTGTACATGAAATTATTTTTAAGATTAATAAAAACAAATGTAATAATTATATAAATAAAAAAACCGCTTCAACCGAAGCGGTTTTTTTATTTATAAGTTTTAGTTCCATTTGTTCTCAGCTGGAGCTCCGCCCCAAACTAAAGTTGCTAAATAAGGATTATCTATAAATGGATTTCTATTTCCTTGGGCTCCTTCAATAACATTATTTCGTTGTATTTCGAACGAAGAAACAGGATCTGCAATATTCCACTGTAAAAATAATTCTAGTGTACCAACTTTACTAAAAATTTCTCCATATCGAATATTCAAATACATAACCATTCTTGCTACGTCTCCACGCCAATCATCACCTGGAAACCATTTATTATTGTTAACAAGCTTATATGTGCCAGTTCCATCCGTATATGGATAATTTAGTCTTAAACTGTTAACATTATCTGCGCATGCTCTTAAATGATGTAAATCAGTTACGGCATCCGTAGAACTTAATAGAGATTGAGGATAAATGTGTTCTGTATTAAAAGTTTGTGGGGAATATGAATTAGTTCCAGATGTATATTCCTCCCAATATCTGCTTTCTCCAGAATACATTAATATAACATTATCTGTATTATTTTGATCTTCATCTGCATTATACAAATATTGATGTCTTTGTCCATAAGATAGAATAATTGAGTGTTTAGCTGTAGTATGCTCTGAAAGTTCATTAAACATTAATTCTTGATCTTCTGAAAAAACTACATTATTATAATAACCCGTTAATCCTGAAGGAATATTAAAGCTTAATTGTTGTATAACAGTAATTGTTACTGTGGCTGTTGAACAAGAATTAATTGGTGAATCATCATCACATATTGTATAGGTAAACGTATCATTACCTAAAAACCCGCTTTGTGGTGTATATAAAACAGTTTTGTTATTACTTAAAACAATTGTTCCATTAGTTTGTGAATTATCTATTGACGTTATAATAGCTCCATCTATAATTTGATCATTATCTAAAAGATTCGAAATAGTTTTTTCAATGTTTTGTAAAACATTAACATTATCATTTACAGCTGTTGGATTACCTTCGTCTGTTACAGTAATTGTTACAGTAGCGGTAGAGCAATTTGCTGGATTATCATCGTCACAAAGTGTATATGTAAATGTATCTGAACCTGAAAATCCATTTTTTGGAATAAAAGTATAAGTGCCATTTCTGTTGTCAGTAACGGTACCTCCACTAGTTGTATTTGTATCAAAGGAAGTTATTCTAGCATTATCGACAACAGTATCGTTATTAAGTAATCCTTGTAAAATAAGCTCGACATCCTCAATAGTTGTCGCTATATCATTAACTGCTATTGGGGTTCCATCTTCTGTTGGATTTGTAGGTGTTGGGTTAGGAGAATCGTCTCCACCTGAGCTGCTACAACTAATTAGGGTAAAGGAAATAATTGTTATAATAAATATTAATTTTTTCATTTTATAAAATTATAAAAAAACCTCTTGTCAATAAAGATAAGAGGTTTTTATTTTATTTAAATTTTATCTTTATTGGTAAACCCAAACACCTCCGGTTTTAATAACACTTTTAGTTTCATTGGTTGTAGATCCATTATAGATTACATATGTAAGTACATATTTTTGACCATCCGCAGCACTAGCGTTTTTATTGTTTAAAAGCAAATTAAATGCCTCTAGAAGCATGGCATCACTCCAATAATTTCCGCTACTAGTTCTTCTATCAAAACTTCCAAAGAACCCAACATTATCAGCTGGACCAGGATACGTTCCTATAAGAGCATTAGAAATAAAGGCCACATCAGCACCTGTAAAAGTGTATTTTATTGTATTATCAGGAACCCAAGTTGTACCATCATGACCAAATTGAATCTTGGTAGTTAATACATCATTATATTCTGACCAAATATTACCATCAAAAATAAAATATTTCACAAAACTCAATGTTGTATTATCATCAGTTCTTCCATCTCCATCAACGTCATTAACATCTGTAGTATACAATTTATACATTGTTGCTAAAATATATCCAGCAGCTTTTGGTTCGTATTTAAATTTATCTTTTAGGAAAACTGGTATTTTCTCAATCGCTTCATCTTCATTAGTGAAATTAGGAAAACCTTCTCCCATAATATTATACTCACTATCGGTAAAACCTAAAATAGTTTCCCAGGCTCCATTAATGAATAAAAAACCATTATTCAAAGTGCTAGTTGTTCCACTATAATATTTATAAGTTAATGAAACTAGAACTCGATCCGCCGGCGTTGGATATTTATACTCTAAAAATCCTTGAATATCAGAAGCACTATCAAAATTACCAAAAGTATGACCCAAATCTGTGTAATCTTGTGATGAAACTGTATATCTAATTAAACTTTTTTCTTCTCTTTTTGGTGAATAAATCTTAAAGCTTACTAAGGCCGATGATCCTTTACCCCAAACAGGGAATTTACTTGATAATAGCCCAGGTATTAAAGTTTTCGCTTCAGTTTCAGAATCAAAATTTCCAAATGATTTATTTAAATCATCATAGTCGTCATCTGACAATGCATAGTCTACATCACCAGAAATCACTTTTTCTACAGCATTTAAATCGCTGTAAATATCTTCATTAGGGTTACAACTTGTAAAAATTGTTCCTAAAATTGCTATACAATAAATTAATTTTTTCATTTTCTTTTTTTTTAGAAATTAAGTTTTGCACCTATACTGAATGTTCTTCCGTAACCAAAGTATACCAATGCTGTGTTCGCAATTGAACCTGAACCATCTCTAGCATCAGATATGTATTCAGTATCAAATATATTATTCATACGTGCAGTTAATGTTGTGTCAAATGGACCTACGTTGAAAGAATGACTAATTACAGCATCAAACAAACCGTAATCTGGCATTTTCCAAGCATCTGGCGCTCCTAAAGTACCTCTGTCACTCGGATCATAAGCTGCATAAATATCAGCATAGTAATTATAATCAAGCACTACTGTTGTTTCTGGTGATAACTTATAGTTTAACCCAAGAGCCATTGTGGTTTGAGCAGCATCAGACACGTGTAAATCTTTAATAAATAAATCTACTGTGTCTATTATATTCTGATCTTCATCAAGAATATTAACATTTTCTACATTACTATCCCATCTCCAATCACCTAAAGATGCCATACCTGTAATGTTTAATTTCTCGGTTGCTCTATAAACAAAATCTAATTCAATACCATTATGAATAGCATTTACTCCTAAAATATTTGCCGCAGCATTCGTGCCATCTGGTTGTTGAAAAGTTGCAATTTCTGTTCTATCCTTCCACGACGTTGAATATAAATTTATGTTTCCGGATAATTTTCCAGTTCTGTATCCGTAACCTAATTCAAAACTTAATATTTTTTGGTTAGGTGCATCAGCATTTATATTTTCATTATTAAAATTTAAAAACACAGAATCAAAATTTGGTGCTTTTTCAAAATAACCTAAATTCACAAATACATTATTTTTATCATCTAATCTGTAATTTGCACCACCTTTAGCACTGTAACCTAAAAAATTGTATTTATCAGTTGTTTGTAAAGCATCAGAATCTAAGTAATTAAAATAATCTATTCTTTGGTAAGATGTATTAGATAAAGCTAAAGAGATAAACGTGTTAAATTTTTCGTTAACATCGTATTCTAATTGACCAAAAACACCTAACCAACCTACTTTTCCATCGTTATAGTAACTTCTTTTATCCCCAACTTTAGTAGCTGCATTAGGATTGTTAACATTACTGTTATCAAGGTGATATTGTCCTCCTAATAAATCCGTTACTTCTTGGAAGTGTTTACCTGTATAATCTCTAAAATCTATACCTGTTAATAAAACCAAATCATCTGATAAATTTGTTTTCAAGGTAGATAAAACTCCATACCAAGTGTGATCATTACGAGATGCTCTTAAGATAGTTTCAGATCCGTTTGCTCCATTTGCAATATTTTCATCAACAATTTTATCAAAATCTAAAGTGCCGTAAAGACCATTTCTGTATTCACTAAAACCGGTATTATCAAATCCAAATTTATAAGAACCTGCAGTTCCACCACCACCACCAGAACCGAAAGATGCATAAGCTGCAGTTGAGATGCTAGTGTTATCATTTAAATCCCAATAATGATTTAAAGAAATTTGAGGTTTATTATAAAAATTATCTTCTTGAAAAGTCACTTGCCCATTTTTATAACCCCAATCTGCATTAAACTTTCTACCGCTTTCTGAATTTTTATACGTTTCAATTAATTGGCTGTTTTGTCTTTGCCCATGGCGTTGTTTAGCACCAAACACAGAAAACGACAATTTATGAGCGTCATTAATTTCTTTAGAAACATTTAAAAAATAAGATACACCCGAAAATTCAGTTCCATCTACGTAACCATTACCAGTGGTTTTAGCCACATTTACTGTTGCTGCTAAACCATTATCCATTAAACCAGTAGAATATGTTAAACCAAACTTTTCATACCCGTCATTTGCAACAGATGTAAATATATTTCCTCCAGCTTCAGCATCGGTTGTTTTAGTAATAATATTAATTGTTCCACCAATTGAAGGTACGGCCACTTTTGACGCTCCTAACCCTCTTTGAACTTGCATTGATGATGTTACATCTCCAAGTCCTGCCCAGTTACTCCAATATACACGACCATTTTCCATATCGTTTACAGGAATACCGTTAATTAATACCGCTACGTTCTCAGATTCGAAACCTCTCAAGTTTATTCTACCATCACCATAACCTCCTCCAGCTTTAGTTGCATAAACTCCTGGTGTTGATTTTAAAATTTCCGGAAACTCTTGAGTCCCTAATTTAAGTTCAATTTCGGCTGCTTTAATAGTAGATACCGCCACTGGCGTTTTTCTATCTACAGCAACAGATGCTATTATTTGAACCTCATCCAAACCAAATCCATTTGATTCTAATGAAATTACGTTCAAATTTGTGTTTCCTGAAAACTTTATTGTCTTAGAAGTATAACCAACAAAAGTAATTACTATTTCTCCAGAACTTGCTTTAGTTTTTAAAGTAAAATTTCCATCGAAATCTGTAATTACCCCATTAGAGGCTCCTTTTTCAATAACATTCGCCCCAGGTAATGGCGAATTAATTTCGGCATCCTTAATTGTACCTGTAATAGTACTTTGTGCCAACATAACTGTAGTGCATAATAGCGCTACGGACATCAATAAAAATTGAGTAATTTTTTTCATAATAAAGAATTAATTAAGTGAATTAGTCGGCGTAAAAATACATATAAATATTTTAAAATTATTACCCAAATGTTAACAATTTTAACAAGTTATCAAAAGAAAAAAAAGGCCTCAATTTTAAATAATTGATGCCTTTTATTGAAATTCGATTATAAAACTATTGTTTTTTACGAAAATTGCTTATAATAATTCAATAAATTTGAAGTAGACGAGTCATGTTCGTTAATTGAATCCTTGTTAAATTCTTGTAAAATTTTACTTGCTAACTGTTTGCCCAACTCTACCCCAAACTGGTCGTAACTAAAGATGTTCCAAATAATACCTTGTACAAATATTTTATGCTCGTACATGGCTATTAATTTACCTAAACTTTCAGGTGTTAATTTGTTTATAAAAATGGTATTTGTTGGTTTATTCCCCTTAAACACTTTAAACGGTATTAAATCTCCCGTTGCGCCTTCAGCCTTAACCTCAGCTTCGGTTTTCCCATTTAAAAGCGCCTCAGTTTGTGCTAAAAAGTTAGACATTAATTTATCCTGATGGTCTTTATTACCATGTAATGATTGTACAAATCCAATAAAATCTACCGGAATTAACTTGGTGCCTTGGTGTATTAATTGAAAAAAGGCGTGTTGTGAATTGGTTCCTGGTTCTCCCCAAATTATAGTCCCTGTTTGATAATCTATTGCATTTCCATTTCTGTCAACACTTTTACCATTACTCTCCATAATACCTTGCTGTAAATAGGTTGCAAACTGATTTAAGTATTGTGAATATGGAATAATAGCTTCGCTTTCTGCTTTATAAAAGTTGTTATACCAAACACTTATTAAAGCTAATAGAACTGGTATATTGGTTTTGAAATCTTCATTTTTAAAATGATTATCCATTTTATTAGCTCCTTGCAATAGGCTATCAAAATTCTTATAACCTACGGCTAAACTAATAGTTAAACCTACTGCGCTCCACAATGAAAAACGGCCACCTACCCAATCCCACATCGGGAAAATGTTATTTTCGTCTATTCCAAATGCGCTTACATTTTTAATGTTTGTAGAAACGGCGACAAAATGTTTTGCTATGGCTGCTTCATTTCCAGATTTTAAAAACCAAGCTTTTATGGTATTTGCGTTCGAAAGCGTTTCTTGTGTAGTAAACGTTTTAGAAACGATTACAAATAAGGTGGTTTCTGGATTTAGCTTTTTAATAACTTCATTAACATGGTCGCCATCAATGTTACTTACAAAATGTGTAGTTAAATGATTTTTATAAAACTGAAGGGAATCGACCACCATGGCAGGTCCAAGATCTGAACCGCCTATACCTATGTTAACAACATCTGTAAATGCTTTACCCGTAAAACCTTTTCTTTCACCTTTAACGACTTCATTAGTAAAAGCTTCAATTTTTTGTTTTACTTGATATATTTCTGGCATTACATTTACACCATCTACTTTAAATGTAGCCGATTTTGGCGCGCGTAAAGCCGTATGTAATACTGCTCTATTTTCGGTTTGGTTGATTATCTCCCCTGAAAACTGACTTTCAATAGCTTCTTTTAATTTTACTTCTTTTGCTAATTCAAGTAAGTATTTTAAGGTGTCTTCGGTGATTCTGTTTTTTGAAAAATCTATATAAAAATCTTCCCATTTCACAGTAAATTTATTTGCTCTTTCCTTGTCTTGAGCAAACAAATCTTTCATATGCAAATTATTAACTTCGTTAAAATGCTCCTGAAGTTTTTTCCAAGAATTTGTTGTTGTTGGTTTAATGCTTGGTAGTGCCATAATTACTTTTGTTGTATAGTTTGAATTTTACTTGCGTTACTATCTATATCTTCAAAAACTGGTAACGCGTCTAATTGCAATTTTATTGGTTTAATAAATTCTAAAAATTTTGGTTTCAGAGATTCTTTAATTGGTTCAGACTGCGATAATTTTTCCCTTAAAGGGTCTACTTGTTTTCCGTTTTTCCAAAAACGATAGCACACGTGTGGGCCGCCGGTATTTCCTGTCATGCCAATCCAGCCAATAACATCGCCTTGTTTAACATGTTGTCCAACATTTACCTTTCGCCTTTGCATATGCAGGTATTGAGTTTCGTAGGTCGCATTATGCCTGATTTTTACATAATTACCATTACCACCTTTATATCTGGACTCTATAACTGTTCCATTTGCTGTTGCCAAAATAGGTGTTCCAATAGCTGCCGCAAAATCGGTTCCTTTATGAGGGCGTAGTGCAAAACCGTAGTATGCAATTCGTCTGTTTAAATTATATTTTGATGATATTCTACTAAATTGAACCGGCGCTCTTAAGAAAGCCTTTCGTAAATCTTTTGCAGCATCATTATAATACTCATGTATGTTTTTTACAGAATCTGTTTTAAACCTAAAAGCATAATACGGTGTCTTTTTATGATTAAAATAAGCTGCCTTCACATTTTCTATACCGGCATAAATAGTATCGTCAATATATTTATCTGTATAAATTACTTTAAAAGTATCACCTTTTTGAAGACGGGTAAAATCTATTGTCCAAGCATATATTTGTTCAGCCAGCATGTTTGTTAAAATCGGGCTAATGCCTTTTTTATCTAAATTTTCAGAAATACTACTAGTTAAAACCCCGGTCACTGTTTTTTCTACATATTTTATTGGTTTTCTGCTGGTATATGCATGAATAGAGTCTTGAAAACTTATAACCACATACTCTTCCATATTTGGTTGATAAATAAAACATTTTGGTCTCTCTAACGAATCTTTAGAGCATAATAAAGTATAGGGTTTTCCGATTTGAAGACGTCTAATATCGAACGTGTCTCTTGCTTTTTCAGCTATAGAAAATATTTGAGGATACTCAATTTTATAGCGATCTAGAATAGCGCCGAAACTATCACCGCTTCTAATGGTATCTCTTTTAACTACAAAATCGCTTAAATTAAATCCAAATTCGTAAATATCTGCAGGTTTTTCTTCAACTACAATTTCTGGTACTTGCTCTTTTTCTTTACAACTTATAAAAACTAATGCTACTAAAAGTAATATTAAATATTTGTTCCCCATTCTTCTAATTCTTGTTTTGTCCATAAGCTTGGAAAAAATATTCTCTTTTGATATTTTGGATGCATGTATTTTACCCATTCACTTCCTCCTGTTGCATCAGCAGTCTTTCCGCCAATATTTAAATAATGATTTGCTGTATTATAATGTGCCATGACCCAAGTTATATTAACCGTATAATCAAAATGGCGCATGGCTTTCACTAGCTCTTTGTTTTCTCTGTCTTCCTTAGGAAGCGATTTAAATTTAGAGTATAAATTGTTTGTGCCATAAAACTGTGCAAATCTAATAAATTCGTCTTTATATTTTTCTTCAAAAACTGTTAATGTGTAACTTTTTTTGCCTGTTTTATAATCTTTTCCTGCTGCTTGCCAATATAGGTGTTCGAAGGCGTTTTCATAAGATGAATTTCTATCTATAGAATCTCTAAATCTTTTGTCAATTAGATTTATCAATTCTGTAGAAGCAAATTCAATTTTTCGATACTGAGCGCTTTGAAATCCGCTAGCCGGCGTTAAGGTTTTTCTGAACTTGTTGTATTGATCTACATCCATGCCGTCTTTCATGATGCTAAACGACGATGTTAGCATATCGAAATACCTGCTAATTCGCATTAATTTAGAAGTAAATAATGCAGTTGTTAATTCATTACTTTTTGCTACTTGCTCTATTTCAACAAGTATCATTTTAAATAACAATTCGTTTATTTGATGGTACATGATAAACACCATCTCGTCTGGAAAAACAGTTCGTTGTGTTTGAAGATTTAACAAAGCGTCTGTCTGGATGTAATCCCAATAATTAATGGGTTTACTGTGTAATAATCCTTCTAAATAATCCTCGACATCTTGGTCTATTGCCTCGTATTTTTCTTGAAGTTGGTCGTTGATTTTAGATTTCAAATTTTAATTAATTAGGAACAACTATACTAAAAGGATGTTTTAACCCTTTAAAAGCCTCTAAATCGGCACGTAATGAGCCTACTCTTAAATCAGCTTTGATACGCAAAGGTACTTTATTTTTGTCTTTTGAAACCCAAAGCGTTAAACTTTCTTCTTCTTTAAACACACGTCCAGACATTACGGAAGGCCTGAATTTTAAGGCTACAACATCACCAAAATCTGTATCAATAGTTTCAATACCTAAATATTTTAATTTGAATCCATAATTCTCTTCATCAAAAAACATCATAGTTTTAAATTCATCACCAATTTTTAATTTATCGATATCAATAGAATTACGTAAATAATAATAGGTAGAGACCATATCTTGAATATTTACAGGAGTGCTGAATTCTTTATTTGTACTGTGCTTTTTATCATTAACATAAGCTACATTTGCCTTTTGATCAAAATTAACTTCAATGTCTTTGGTATAGCCGCCTTCATCTATTTTTCGAATAAACTTGTAAGGGATTATAGAGTACTTATCAAAATAACTTTCGTATTGATCTTTTACTTTAAAAAACCATTTTATCATACCAGAAGTCCATCCCTTGCCAACTACATGGAACACTTCTTTGCCATTTAGTCTCGTTTCGCTAACAGATAATGTGGCGTTTCCTGCTTTTAAAAATCCGCTATAACTCATTCTGAATTTAATCCATTCGCCAGCGCCAAAAGATGATTCACTTTGTGAGAATGCCGTTTGAATGGTAAATATTGTAATTACTATAAGTAGTATATTTTTCATCGATTATTGGGTAATTGAAACGTAAATTTTAAACTTACATTTATATTATAAGTTAGATTTTGCAATTACTGTTCCAAAAATATAAAAATTACTCATACGTTTGGTATAATAAGAAGTCCTTAACGTTTATTTGTTACACCTAATAAAAAAGACTCTATCAAAATAATAATGATAGAGTCTTTTTTTAACTCAAGTTATACGCTAAAGAGTACCCCTGTTCGCTTGTTCGCGTTCAATAGATTCAAAAAGCGCTTTAAAGTTTCCAGCTCCAAAACCTCTGGCACCCATGCGCTGAATTATTTCGAAGAACAATGTTGGTCTGTCTTCTATTGGTTTTGTAAATATTTGTAATAAATAGCCTTCTTCATCGGCATCAATCATAATCCCCAATTTTTTTAGAGCTTCGATGTCTTCACGTAATTCATGATTATGTTCGTGCAATCTTTCTGGAACTGCTTTATAATATGCCTCTGGAGGTGTCGATAAAAACTCAATACCTCTCGCTTTTAGTTGGCTGACTGCATGAATTATATCATCTGTAGCAACGGCGATATGTTGCACGCCAGCACCTTCATAAAAATCGAGATATTCTTCTATTTGAGATCGTTTTTTCCCTTTTGCTGGTTCATTTATGGGAAATTTGATACGTCCGTTACCATTACTCATTACTTTACTCATTAGTGCCGAGTATTCTGTATGGATTTGCTTATCATCAAAAGATAGAAAGTTTTCGAATCCCATAACATCTTCGTACCATTTGACCCAGGTATTCATTTGCCCCCAACCTACATTTCCAACCATATGGTCTATATATTTTAAGCCAACTGGGGCTGGGTTATAATCTGATTCCCATTTCCTGAACCCTGGTAAAAATGCGCCTTTATAGTTTTTGCGTTCTACAAATATGTGCACGGTTTCACCATACGTATAAATTCCTGCGCGAACTACTTCGCCAAATTCATCTTTTTCGACAACAGGTTCCATGTATGATTTAGCACCCCTGCTGGTAGTTTCCTGATAAGCTTTTCTTGCATCTTCCACCCATAGCGCTATCACTTTTACGCCATCGCCATGTTTTACAATATGTTCATTTATTGCAGATTTGCTATTAAGAGGTGTTGTTAGAACCAAACGGATTTTGTCTTGTTTTAGCACATAACTAACTGAATCTTTCGAACCTGTTTCTAAGCCTTTGTAAGCGTGCGATTGAAAGCCAAATGCCGTTTTATAAAAGTGTGCCGCTTGTTTTGCGTTACCTACATAAAATTCTACATAGTCTGTTCCTAAAAGTGGTAAAAAATCTTGTGCCCCCTCGAATATTTTTTCTAAACCGTAGTTTACTGATTTTATGTCTTTACTCATTTTTTTAATGTTTATTTGTTTATTCGTTGATGTGTTTAATTGAGAACGAATCGGTGTATTTTAGCCCTGATTGAAGCCGTTCAACTATCCCTCGATAATTTTAACCTTTTTTGCCACTAAAAGCATAAAAGACCTGCCTCCCAGCAGGCAGGTATAGCTGAAAGCAAGAATAGCTTCTAATAATTTTAATGTTCTAACCATGATTTATGATAATCGTCATCGGCTATTTTCATGCCTTCTTCGGTAACCATTAATGGCTTAAAGGTATCGACCATTACAGCGAGTTCATCGGTTTTTGTTTTACCTATACTTCTTTCGGTTGCTCCCGGATGTGGTCCATGCGGAATCCCTGCTGGGTGTAACGATATATGGCCTTCTTCTACGTCGTTCCTGCTCATAAAATCACCATCTACATAATATAATACCTCATCGCTATCTATATTGCTATGATTGTATGGTGCCGGAATAGCTAGTGGATGGTAATCATACAACCTTGGCACAAAACTACACACCACAAAAGCATCAGATTCAAAAGTTTGATGTACTGGAGGTGGTTGATGAATACGGCCCGTAATAGGCTCGAAGTCGTGAATTGAAAAGGCATACGGGTAGTTGTAACCATCGTACCCAACTACATCAAACGGATGTGACGCATAGATCATTTCTATGATATCATCCTGCTTTTTAACTTTTATTAAAAAGTCGCCATTCTCGTTATAAGTTTCTAATTCTTGTGGTTTACGAATATCTCGTTCGCAATAAGGTGAATGTTCCAATAACTGCCCGAACCAGTTTCTGTAACGTTTTGGGGTGTAAATGGGGCGACGAGATTCTACTATAAAAAGTCGATTGTCCTCGGTATCAAAATCTATTTTATAAATAATACCTCTTGGAACTAATAAGTAATCGCCGTACTTAAAATTTAGATTACCCAACATAGTGCGCAATTTTCCTGAGCCTTTATGAATGAAAATTAACTCGTCGGCATCGGTATTTTTATAAAAATAATCTTGGGTGGATTGCTTTGGTGCCGCTAAAATGATGGCGCAATCACTGTTTATTAAAACTGTTTTTCGGCTATCTAAATAATCTCGTTCTGGCTTTACCTGAAAGCCTTTTAAACGGTACGATTGAATATTATTCGCATTTGCAATTTTTGGCGCAACACTGTACTGATTTTTTATTTCCTTTACTTGTGTTGGTCGCTGTTCATGATAGCTATTTGTATACATACCATCGAACCCAATAGTGCCGAATAACTGTTCTGAATACAAACTGCCATCTGGTTTTCTAAACTGTGTATGGCGCTTAGGTGGAATACTTCCTAATTTATGATAAAAAGGCATACTTTAAAAAAGTTAAAAGTTAAAAGTGTAATGTTGTTTCCCTGCTTTGTGCCAAGGGCCACAATAAACTAAAAATCAATTATATATAAAGATACAATAAAGTAGACTCATTCCGGATTTCTCTTGATGAGGTAGTGCAGTAATAGTAATAAGTCTTGCCAAAAATGTTGCATAACTTAACAAATATAATAATTTATAGTCATAATTTCTTAAGATTTCGGATTAAGCGAAATTGAAAAAAAAACTAATTTTAGAACCAAAAACCTACATTAAAAAACCAATTGCTTTGTTTTTGTTCAGGAGAGTAACTGTATTTTATTTTTATGGGTCCAATAAATGTATCCACACCATACCCCAGTGCATAACCCCGATAATCTGGAAGTGTAAACCACTCACCGGTTTCAAAAATATCATCATCTATATTAGCCCAATTACCCTCGAGAATTATATGTTGCTTTCTAAAAATCTCATAATCTGCACTAAAAGAAGCTTTTACATAACTATTCCCTGTAAGCGAAATAAAATCATACCCTAAAAAAGGAATAAAATTATTTATTAAATTATTACCAAATCCACCAAGTGCAAAATCCAATGTTCTGGTAGTTTTATCTCCTAATTTAAAACCACCGCTTGACTGTAAATTAAATGCTAATTTGTTTGACACACTAAACGCGTATCCCATTTCTGCTCTGGCAATTGAGAAATTTTTAAAATCAGCATTAAAATTTGAAGCATATAAATAATTATGAAAATCACCGTTAAAATACACGCCTTTTTTAGGAAAATATTTATTATCGTAGGAGTCTAGTTTAAAACCTCCAAAAACACTTAAGTAATCCGTTTTTTCGAAAACATATTCATTAGATTGATTATTTGTTACAAGTGTTTCTGTTATTATTTCTAGGCGTTTATGTTCTGCCCCAAGACTCACAGAAAAATCTTTTCTAAATAAAGTTTGCACATACATTTGATTGGTCTGATCTTGTAACTCTGCATCCACTTTATTTATTCCTGTGCCGGTTATTTGCGCATCATCCAAAATTAACTGAGCATTTATGTTTTTATTAAATTGGTGATATCTAGATTTTAACCCTATACTCCAATAAAACCCTTTATCTATATAATATTCAAAATTATAACGTACGTTATCGCCTAAAATAATATCTAATGATGCTACATCATTATCAAACAACCATCTTTTTTTCGTTAAATTTATAAGCGCCGCGCTCTTGTATAAATCGTCAAAATGAATTCCTAGTTTTAAAAAGGTACTGATATCTGTTTCTTTTAATTTCGTGATAAGATCAAAACCATCATCGGTTTCATTACTTTTTAATTCGTATTCAAAAGATTCAAAGTTGTTGGTAGCGACTAAATTATTAATGCCTTTATTAAAAGTTTCATAACTAATTTTTTGATCGTTTTTTAATTTGAGTTTTCCAAGCACATAAGCCCGTGTATATTTCTCGTTTCCCATCACTACTATATTATTTATAGTGATACTATCGCGTCTAATAATTTTAATTATTGGTTCTTTTTGATTGGTTTCATTATTAGTTAATTTCTTTAATAAATCTATTTTCAACATAGCCGCATGCTTACCATTTTCGATAATTTTTGCGCCTTCATTAAATGATACAACCGAATAGTCTTTAATATCTGGTTTTATATAAATATCGGTTTTTTTAACCTTTAATTTCATGTCATGGATTGTGCGGAAATTATTTATTTGTGATAAAACATCGAGAGCGGATACTAAATCTTCGCGCAGCGACAACCCGTCTTGTACATCTATCCCGATAATAACATCCATTCCTTTGGCTCTTAATTCATCTATTGGATAGTTATTTATAACGCCGCCATCAATTAAAATCTGATTGTCAATATTAACAGGCTGAAATAAAGATGGAAGTGCGCCACTAGCCAAAATAGATTGGGTTAAATTGCCTTTATCCAACATAACTTCTTGCCCTGTTTCAACATTTGTCGCAATACAAAAAAAAGGAATAGGCAACTTACTAAAATCTTTAATTTCATTAACATGCAAAGTTAATCTTGAAAATAAACTAAATGTGTTCTGCCCTCTGGAAAGTGCTGATGGTAATTTTAGTTTAAAATTTTCGAATGGTAAGGTGACAGCATATTTTTCAGAATTATTTCGTTCATAAAATGCTTTAGACGCTCTTGGCAAATCGTCACTAATAAGATTATCAAAATCAATTTCATGAAAAATAGAGTCGAGTTGTTTCCCAGTATATCCAGAAGCATAAAGAGCACCAATAATAGCTCCCATACTGGTTCCTGCAACATAATCTATTTTTATTCCCAGGCTATCAATAACTTTTAATACACCAATGTGCGCTAATCCTTTGGCACCACCACCACTTAAAACCAACCCAACTTTAACATCGCGCTTTTCTGTTTCCTGAGAAAACCCATTAAGACAAACTATAAAAAGAATACATGTTAAAAAATACTTCATTTGTTAATTCTAATTGTTTTTTAATGGTCAAATAGAACATTCAAAACATTATTCTCATTTTCAATTAAAATTCGAATTATGAATGTTTCATTTGTCATGGTAGTAATTATATATTTTTTCCGCTCTAGAAACTCCTACAACAGGTTCTAACTCATCTAACTTAGCATTCGCAACACGTTTAGCAGACTTAAAATGTTTTAACAACTCCACCACGGTTTTTTCACCAATACCGGCAATGGTTTCCAGCTCTGTATTTAACGCGCTTTTGCTGCGCTTATTTCTGTGATGTTCTATACCAAAACGATGCGCTTCGTTGCGCAATTGTTGAATAACTTTAAGCGTTTCACTTTTTTTATCTAAATATAGTGGAATTGGATCGTTTGGATAAAATAATTCTTCTAAACGTTTCGCAATTCCGATGATTGCAATTTTACCTCTTAAATTCAGCACATCCAAACTTTTTAATGCGGAAGACAGCTGGCCTTTCCCGCCATCAATGATGATGAGTTGTGGTAATGATTGCTCTTCATCTAACATGCGTTTGTAACGGCGATAAACCACTTCTTCCATAGAGGCAAAATCGTCTGGCCCTTCTACCGTTTTTATATTAAAATGTCGATAATCCTTTTTACTAGGTTTCCCGTTTTTAAAAACCACACACGCTGCTACCGGATGGGTGCCTTGAATGTTTGAGTTATCGAAACACTCTATATGTCGAGGTTCTTCGTGCAACCTTAAATCGGCTTTCATTTGCGCCATTATTCTATTGGCATGACGGTCTGGATCTACAATCTTATCTTGTTTAAACCGCTCCATGCGGTAATATTTAGCGTTTCTAAGTGATAAATCCAAGATGTGTTTTTTGTCACCCAATTGCGGAATTGTTACTTTAACTCCTTCTACTGTTTGAACCTTGAAAGGTACATAAATTTCCTTTGATTTTGAATGAAATCGCTGACGTATTTCGGTAATTGCCAGTTCTAATAATTTCACATCAGTTTCATCTAATTTCTTCTTAATTTCTAATGTGTGAGACCTAATGATAGACCCATAAGACAGTTGTAAAAAATTTACATACCCATAACTTTCGTCACTCATAATTGAAAACACATCTACATTGCTGATTTTAGGGTTCACAATGGTAGATTTTGACTGATAATTTTCAAGAACCTCTATCTTTTCTTTAATTTTTTGAGCTTCTTCAAAGTGCATGTCTATTGCCAACTCTTTCATTTGATTTTTAAACTGATACAGAGAATCTTTAAAATTTCCTTTTAAAATTTCTTTGATGGCCTTAATATTATCACTGTATGATGCTTCGGTTTCTAACCCTTCACAAGCGCCTTTGCAGTTTCCTAAATGATATTCTAAACAGACTTTATATTTACCTGCCTCAATTTTAGTTTCAGATAAATCAAAATTGCAATTACGCAATTGATACAATCCTTTTATTAAATCTAACAATGTATGAACGGTTTTCATACTTGTATAGGGTCCAAAATATTCTGAACCGTCTTTAAAAACTCTTCGTGTAGAAAAAACTCTGGGGAAACGTTCGTTTTTTACGCAAATCCACGGATAGGATTTGTCGTCTTTCAACATAACGTTATACTTAGGCTGATACTTTTTTATAAGGTTATTTTCTAATAATAATGCATCCGTTTCTGTATCAACCACAATATGTTTTATGGTGGCTATTTTTTTTACTAATACACGCGTTTTACCATTCTCGTGTGTTTTTGTAAAATACGAACTGACCCTTTTCTTTAAATTTTTAGCCTTTCCAACATAAATAATGGTACCATCTGTATCATAATATTGGTACACACCTGGTTGGTTTGGTAAGGTTTGAATCTGAATTTCTAAAGTTGGGTGACTCATAGTTTCAAATATACTATTTATATAGAAATTTATTACATTTTAAAGCATTTTAGAAACTTCTATATAAGTCTGAATTTTTATTACCTTGCGAGACATTAAATAAAGCAAATTAATGCCTAAAAAAATTATTGGCAGAATAGATAAAGCTGACTTTCCTTTACTAGATTTATATGATTTTCCTATAAAAATAGATACCGGAGCGTACACGTCTTCTATACATTGCCATAAGGTTATTGTAGAGAATGAAACTCTAAGATGTTTGTTTTATGAAAAAGGACACCAGCATTTTACAGGTAAAGAAATTGTATTTAATTCTTTTAAAACTGCCAAAGTAAAAAGCAGTAACGGTATTATTCAAGAAAGATATAAGGTAAAAACAACCATTATCTTATTTAATAAAAAGTATAGCATTAATTTAACACTTAGCACAAGAAAAAGCATGAAATTTCCTGTTTTAATTGGACGTAAATTTCTCTTAAAAAAATTCATTGTAGATGTTAACGAAAAAGATGTATCTTATTTAGCAAAAAACAAATCCGTTTAAGACTTTTTAAACGGATTTTCAAATCATAAATTAATTTTATTTAAATACTATAACTCACAAAATGAACATTGTAATTTTATCAAGAAATCCCCGTTTATATTCTACTAAAAGGCTCGTTGAAGCTGCAGTAAAACGGAAACATACTGTAGAGGTCATTGACCCCTTAAAATGTGAAATCATTATAGAAAAGAAAAATCCAGCTATTCTATATAAAGGGAGAGTATTAAATAATGTTGATGCCATAATACCTCGTATTGGAGCTTCGGTAACATTTTATGGAACTGCCGTTGTACGACAGTTTGAAATGATGAAAGTGTTTTCAACGGTTGAGTCACAAGCTTTGGTAAGATCTCGTGATAAACTTCGAAGCTTACAAGTGCTTTCCAGAGCCGGGTTAGGCATGCCAAAAACAGTGTTTTCAAATTATACAAAAGATGTCGCTGAAGTCATTGAATATGTTGGTGGCGCACCTTTAGTGATTAAATTACTCGAAGGGACTCAAGGTCTTGGTGTTGTTTTAGCCGAAACTAAAAATGCTGCAGAGTCTGTTTTAGAAGCATTTAATGGGTTACAAGCACGTGTAATAGTTCAAGAATTTATAAAAGAAGCTAAAGGGGCTGATATTAGAGCTTTTGTAGTAGATGGTATTGTGGTAGGTGCCATGAAAAGACAAGGTAAAGAAGGTGAATTTAGATCTAACTTACACAGAGGAGGAAGTGCTAATATCATTCAACTTAGTGACGAAGAGGAAAATGCTGCTTTAAAAGCCGCTAAATCCCTTGGCTTAGGTATCTGTGGTGTAGATATGTTACAATCTGAAAGAGGCCCATTAATTCTAGAAGTTAATTCTTCACCGGGATTAGAAGGTATTGAAGCTGCTACCAAAAAAGATATTGCTAATATTATTATTCGTTATATAGAGCGAAATGTTTAATCTGGATGACTACAAATTATAAAGATATTATTACCATTCTAGGGGAAGAAATTCCTTTAGGAAAATCTAAGGAAATTAATTTCAATATTGCAAAACTTCATTCATCAACAAAAATTGAAGTACCTGTAATTATTAATCGTTCAAAAAAACCAGGGCCAACTATTTTAATAACAGCGGGTTTACATGGAGATGAGATTAACGGGATTGATATTGTTAGACAAATTATCTCAAGAGGCATAAATAAACCTAAAAAAGGTACCATTATTTGTATGCCTATCCTTAATATTTTTGGATTTCTTAATAGCTCAAGAACTTTTCCAGATGGTCGCGATTTAAACCGTGTTTTTCCAGGAACACAAAAAGGGTCATTGGCCAGTAGAGTAGCTTATAAAATAATTAACGACATTATTCCTGATGTCGATATGATTATCGATTTTCATACAGGTGGTGCAAGTAGATTTAATGCGGCACAGGTAAGAATTATCAAAGATCATGAAGAATTAAAAGACCTCGCGACTATCTTTGGAGCTCCTTTTGTTCTTCATTCTAAAAATATAAACAAATCGTTTAGAAATTCATGTTTTCAACTAAATAAACCCATAGTATTGTTTGAAGGTGGTAAATCTTTTTATGTGGATAATACCATTTCAAAAATAGGTATTGAAGGCGTAAAACGTCTTTTAGCTCATTTTGATATGATAAACCCAAAATTTAAAGTGACTCCACCAAAAGCACTTCCGATTTTTGTTGAAGAAAGCAAATGGATTCGCGCCAAACATTCAGGGATGTTTAAGTCCAAAGTTACTATAAACACAAAAATTTCAGTTGGAGATGTTGTAGGTCAAATTACGGACCCTTTTGGAAAAATATACCATGAAGTAAAATCTAAATATGATGGCTATATTATTAATGTAAATGAAGCCTGTTTAATTTATCAAGGTGATGCATTATTGCATATTACAACGAAATTAAAAGATTAAAGCATGACTAAATCTGAATTACGAAAAAAATATAAAACCCTTCGTAATACATTATCAACTACCCGAATTGATGATTTAAGTATGTCTGTTGCTAATCAACTCTTGAAATTACCTGTTTGGGAATTTTCATTTTATCACATTTTTTTAGCCATTGAAGAAAAAAAAGAAGTTAACACCGATTATATCTTGAATATTTTATCGGGAAAAGACAAAAACATAGTCATTTCTAAAAGTGATTTTAAAACTGGTTTAATGTCTCATTATCTTTTAACTGATAATACAAAAATTAAAAAAAACAGTTATAACATACCCGAACCAGTGGATGGTATCGAAATCTTAAACGATAAAATAGATGTGGTTTTTATTCCGCTCTTAGCTTTTGATTCGCAAGGAAACCGCGTAGGTTATGGCAAAGGTTTTTACGATCGATTTTTAGCCGATTGTAAACCAGAAACTATTAAAATTGGACTCTCTCTTTTTGCGGCTGAAACCGAAATTAAAGATGTTTTTGAAAGCGATGTGAAACTGGATTATTGTGTGACGCCAGACAAAATATACAACTTTAGTTATTCTTAGGAAATGCTTTTTTATTAAACACTATGAGCATAATAAAACCTGTACTTATTGCCATATCGGCTACATTAAAAACAGGTTCGAAAAAGTTAAATCGTTTGCCAGGATTTATTGGAAACCATGTTGGCAAATCTATTTCAAACAAAGGGAAATATAACATATCGACCACACGACCATGTAATAATGAATCGTACCCTCCAGCTTCAGGTAAAAATGTAGCAACCTGATTAAAACTATCATCAAACAAAACACTGTAAAAAACAGAATCTATAATATTGCCCATGGCACCTGCAAATATTAATGCAATGGCTAAAATTAATATGCGTGATGCTTTCTTTTTAGTAGCATCATAAAGCCAATATCCAATCCCAAAAATTGCCAATATTCTAAACAATGTTAAGGCTACTTTTGCATTTCTATCAGAAATAAAAGTTGCAAAATCACTTATTTTTGTTCCCCAGGCCATCCCATCGTTTTCAATAAAATAAATTTGAAACCAACGAAATACCTCAACGTTTTCCTGAAGTTTAAAATGAGTTTTAATATAAACTTTACTTATTTGATCAATTAGTAAAATAATAATTATAAGTAAGATTGATTTTTTTAAAGACATTTATTAATGTTTTATTAATGCACTTCGACTGCGCTCAGTATGGCAAGTATTGAAATAAAAAACGCCTCAAAAATTGAGACGTTTCAAATATATAATTAAAAATATTATTGCATGTTTTTTGCTTCAATACTTAGGGTTGCATGAGGCACTAATTTTAAACGCTCTTTAGCAATTAATTTACCAGTAACTCTACAAACACCATAGGTTTTGTTTTCAATTCTAATTAAGGCATTTTTTAAATCGCGAATAAATTTTTCTTGTCTAATCGCCAAAGCAGAATTAGATTCTTTACTCATTACTTCGCTACCTTCATCAAAAGCTTTAAAAGTTGGAGACGTATCTTCTGTACCATTGCTTAGGTTATTCATATACGCACTTTTAATAAGGTCTAAATCGTGCTGTGCCTTAACTATTTTCTCCTGAATAAGTACTTTAAATTCTGCTAAATCCTTATCAGAATATCTTACGTTCATATCTAAACTCATAATATCAATGTTTTTGAATGTATAATTTGGTATTTACATCATCAAATGCAATCTCTATACCATTTTCTAATTTGTCAATTATTTCAAGTCCTTCGGTTAAAGTTTCAGCTTTAATATACGAAATATTTGTGTTAATAGCCGTATTAATTCGCGTATCGCTTTGTAATTTAACATCAATTCTATCGGTTACTTCAAACCCAGAATCTTTGCGTAAATTTTGAATACGGTTTACAAGCTCTCTGGCAATGCCTTCACTTCGTAAATCATCGCTAATAGTAACGTCTAAAGCAACTGTTAAATTGCCTTCGTTCGCAACCAACCAACCTTCAATATCTTGTGAAGTGATTTCTACATCATCGAGCGATAAAGTTATATTATTTCCATTAATTAAAATATCTAAAACCCCATTTTGTTCTATTTTGTTAATATCTTCTGATGTAAAGTTAGTAACTGCTCCAGCAATGGCTTTCATGTCCTTTCCAAAGCGCGGACCTAAAGTTTTAAAATTGGGTTTTATTTGTTTTACCAATATATCTGAAGCCTCTTCTAAAAGTTCAATTTCTTTTATATTTACTTCGTGTTTAATTAGATCGGACACTGCTAAAATCTCTTCCTTTTGCTGTTTACTAGTAACAGGAATCATTATTTTTTGAAGTGGCTGACGTACTTTTATTTTTTCCTTTGCACGTAACGATAATACCAAAGAGGATATAGTTTGCGCCGCTTCCATTTTACGTTCTAAACTCTTATCAATAAACGCTGTATTACATTCTGGGAAATTTGCAAGATGTACGCTTTCAAAGGTTTCTTTTTTAGTAACCGTATTTAAATCTAAATACAACTTATCCATAAAGAAAGGTGCTATTGGCGCACCCAATTTTGCCAAAGTAACCATACACGTATAAAGTGTTTGATAAGCCGAAATTTTATCTTGCTGATAATCGCCTTTCCAAAAACGTCTTCTGCATAAGCGCACATACCAGTTACTTAAATAATCTTGTGTGAAATCTGAAATAGCACGAGCAGCTCTCGTTGGTTCATACTCCGCATAAAACTCATCAACTTTCTTAATTAAAGTATTTAATTCTGAAAGAATCCAACGGTCTATTTCTGGCCTTTCATTTACAGGAATATCTGCTTCTGAATAGGTGAAATTATCTAAATTGGCATACAATTGAAAGAACGAATACGTATTATAAAGAGTTCCGAAAAACTTACGTTTTACTTCTTCAATACCTTCTAAATCGAATTTTAAATTATCCCAAGGATTTGCGTTACTAATCATGTACCAACGTGTGGCATCGGCGCCATAAGTTGATAAGGTTTCAAAAGGATCGACAGCATTTCCTAAACGCTTCGACATTTTTTGTCCGTTTTTATCTAACACCAATCCGTTAGAAACGACATTTTTATAAGCAACCGAATCGAAAACCATCGTTGCAATAGCGTGAAGTGTATAAAACCATCCACGAGTTTGATCGACACCTTCTGCTATAAAATCGGCCGGATATGCAGTTCCTTTATCTATTAAATCTTTATTTTCAAACGGATA
>Ga0102814_10000760_pt1 | contig 23230 bp, 16 predicted proteins | sample ColrivemetaGS741_FD_79112 | JGI IMG/M metagenome (GOLD analysis project Ga0102814, IMG submission 79112) | Estuarine microbial communities from the Columbia River estuary - Flood tide ETM metaG S.741 | ecosystem: Environmental > Aquatic > Marine > Intertidal zone > Estuary | place: USA...
CGAGGTGGCGTCATAACCAAGGCCTTCCTGATACATGACATCCCTCTGCCACCAGCAGATGTTTTCGTTAAGTCAATCAATGGCTGATTATTATTTCGAAGGAAAATCCCAGTACCATCATTTGAATTTAAAATAATTTGATTGCCGGTACCATTGAGAGGATCTCTTAAGGTTAGAATTCCACTGCCACCCAAAGAAACAACATTGGTCCCCTGATTATAAAGATCAATAGATCCCTGATCGCCAATTTTGCTGTAAGAATTCGGGAAAAATTCATTCTGAAACATACCTTGACCATTAACATACAGCTCAGCCCCCGTTGTATTATTGGAGAAATTATCTATTCCTACATTGACTTTACCATCATAATAAACAGCATTTGCAGAAGAATTCTCTGTCCACTTCCCTTCTGCAATAGATACTGCGTTGCCATTTGTGATTGACAAAGTATTATTTGAAAAAGATAGATTCTGCAACTCATTTGAAGCACTAAAGTCTCCGTCTCTAACATTAAGTGTCGTTGAATTTCCGTCTGTAATATTTATAGTTACATCATCTCCAGATTTGAGGTTACTCAGATCCTGAAACTCATTAGTTGGATCGGCATCGTCGTCGTCATTGTTGAAGCTGACATTGTTTCCATCGCTAATCGAAACGTTAACGGTAGACCCAGTTTCTGTGATAGATAAGTCTTGGAATTCGTTGGTTGGATCGGCATCGTCGTCATCATTGTTAAAACTGACATTGTTTCCATCGCTAATCGAAACGTTAACGGTAGACCCAGTTTCTGTGATAGATAAGTCTTGGAATTCGTTGGTTGGATCGGCATCGTCGTCATCATTGTTAAAGCTAGCACCGTTTCCATCGCTAATCAAAACGTTAACGGTAGATCCATTTTCAGTTATAGATAAGTCTTGAAATTCGTTGGTCGGATCGGCATCGCCGTCTGTACCTCCAGTTGGGATAGAAATTGTATTTCCATTACTAATGCTAAGTTCAGTTCCATTAATACTTAAGGTCTGGAGTTCATTCAATGAGTCATCATCGTTATCAGAAATACTAAATGAAACAGTATTGCCATTAGATATGTTAAGGTTCACATCTGATCCCGTGGTGTTTACACTTAAATCTTGGATTTCATTGCTTGGATTTGCATCCGCATCACCTGGAAGGACGATCTCGTTTCCATCACTGATTTGTAACTGATTTCCATTTATACTTAGTGTTTGAATTTCATTGGTAGGGTCAGCATCGGCATCGGTACCCCCTGTAGGAATAGAAATAGTGTTTCCATTACTAATACTTAGCTGGTTGCCACTAATACTTAGTTCTTGATTATCTGTGTTAACTGCTGATGTATTTACCGTTAAAGGGCTAGATGGGGTTCCATTTCCATTAATAGAATTATCTGTGGTAACCGTTTGACTTCCCCAGTCATCTCCCGAGGATCCACCATCTGCACTGAAGGCGTGCATAGCATAGGGAACGGCCATTAGTTGAGTGATTCCCATTTGATTAAAGTCATTCCCATTATTTTCATCTAAATCAATTCGGATAAAGTGCCGATCTGCAGACCAGTCAATGGATGAAAAATCACCCACATCTGAGGAGCCAGTTCCAATTTGTAGATTTAGAATACCTTCAGATCCTGTGTATATTGCATTGTGTGTTTCTCTGTACAGTATATCACCATTTGCTGAACCTTTAACTATCCAAAAACGCATACTTACGAAATCATCTTTAATGATTTCGCCTTGCTCGTTTTGTACAACAGCCTGGTAATTGAAGCCTTGGTCAGATTGGGCGAAAGAATAGGATGACCAGCATAAAAAAATAAATATTATATAATTTTTCATGTTACTAAGAAAATTTAGAGTTTAATGAAAGAAATTGAGGAGTTATAATTTGAATTTTGAATTTTCAGGTGGTAAACACCTTGAGGGAATTTGCTTATGTCAAAGTCATATTTTTCATTTGATAATATTCCATTTTTAACAACTTGACCATGAACAGAGTAAAGAGTGTACTCCATTGGATAATTTACTTGATTTAATCGTAATGTAAATTGACCAGAATTTGGATTAGGGAATAATACTGCTGCAGCTTGTGAATTAAGATGTTTGGATGTGGAGGTAATGCTTTCCTCTTTTGGAAGGTGAAATCCCTCAAATATTAATAATTCGTTTGAATATGACTTAGTCATCGTTTCACCAATTGACCAGTAAATTGTAGAATTGGAATTACTAAATGATGTTCCAGCATTCGCAATAAGTTGTTTTTTGATTGTTTGCGAAAAAAGAGTGGAACTCAAAAATAGCGTAAAACCAAAAAATAGTAGTTGTTTCATTCTTTGAGAAGATTTAGTGAGTGAATAGGAATAGAAAAACTTTTATGATTTGGCGAAGGTAGAGGGAATAGGCACCTTCTTATTAGGGTCAGCAACTTAATTACATAGGGTCAAGACCTTATTTCTTGGAACAGATTAGTTTAAAAGGGAATCGAGAATAACATTTACAATGTTATTACTCCAAATAGGATTGGTTTAATTGGGTAATAATAAGTATAAATTGCTAAGATAATTACCAAATTAAACCAAGTAAATCCTTATCCTGATTTAAGTTTTGATAGGTGATTGTTTCAGTTAGTTGAGTCTGGGGTGCTGAGAATGGTGATTTTAGAATTTGTAAGTAATAAAGACTTCACGCAAGATCAAAAAATTAAATGATTCAAATTGGGAAGTCTGTGCTTTTGGGAGGTTAGGCTATTAGTTCAGATAATGTATAGCAGCAGGACGATTTAAATCCTATTGATATTGATAGTTGTTAGGGAGAATAATGAGTAAGGATGAATATACTATGATAGCCTTTAGAATTGGAAAAAGAGTGCACAAAATACTTTTTCAATCGAGAAATTTTGAATTTTGAAATATTCAGGATTTAATTGGAAATTTCGATCATTTTTTTGAGGAGTACAATAATATTAGAAGATGTAAAAGGTAATTAAAACTATTTCAGTTAATGGATATACCTGATCAAGAGGTACGGAAGTTTCTTTTGTAATTTGTTCACTTACTTATTTGTCTGAATGTTCTATAACTTTGGTTTAGTACTAACCTATAATAAGGTTTAACATAGATTTAGTATTTTAATATTCTTAGATATAACTATTAGTTAGACAAATAGTTTGAGGGAAACTAACATTTTGATGCTGCTCTTATGTACTATTGAAACAAAATTATAAATTTGCCAAAAATAAGACCAAACCAATGTTTAATTACGGAAAAGATAATCTAACCACAGGAAAAGCCTTGCAATTACTTCGGGGAGAATTAATAGCTAAAATTGATATTTCCACTCGGAAGAAAATCCAAAAGTGTTACGATGAAGTCGTCTCAATTGCTCAAAGTGAGGCGGCAGTATATGGTATTAATACTGGATTTGGTCCATTGTGTAATACCAAAATATCAAAGGATAAGACCAAACAATTACAACGGAATATTTTGCTTAGTCATAGTGTTGGAGTAGGAGAGCCTGTGGCAAAAGATATTTCAAAATTGATGCTGATTTTAAAAATCCACGCCTTGTCACAAGGTTTTTCAGGAATTGCTCCTGATGTTTTGGACCGCATTATTTTTTTGCTAGAGAATGATATTATCCCAGTAGTACCTGAGCAAGGATCAGTTGGTGCTTCTGGAGATTTGGCACCTTTGTCGCATCTATTTTTGCCTTTGATTGGAGAGGGAAAAGTTTTTTATCAAAACAAAATTACAAATACCTCCAACGTCTATAAGAAGCTAAAAGTCTCAGCCTTAGAACTTGGTCCAAAAGCTGGTTTAGCTTTAATAAATGGCACTCAATTTATTGCTGCTCATGCTGTAATGGTGGTGGAAAAGTTGCACACTTGTCTAGCACATGCAGACATAATTGCAGGTTTAATGATTGAAGGATTGAAAGGTTCTTCTTCACCATTTATGCAAGAGTTACATGCGATTAGGCCGTATAAAGGAAATATTCATGTAGCCAAAAGAGTACAATGCTTTTTAAAGGGGTCGCAAATTTTGAAGTCGCATAAAGATTGTGATCGAGTTCAGGATCCCTATTCAATGCGTTGTGTTCCACAAGTTCATGGAGCCTCAAGAAGTGCTTGGTTGCATTTGAAAGAAAGTGTTGAAATTGAAATTAACTCTGTTACAGATAATCCTATTGTATTTTCAAAAGATTTCACCATTAGTGGTGGTAATTTTCACGGACAACCATTGGCTTTACCTATAGATTATGCTTGTTTAGCCGCTGCTGAATTAGGAAATATTTCAGATCGTCGTTCTTACCTTTCTTTGGAAGGGAAATACGGTGATGTGCCAAAATTATTAATGAAAGATACTGGAGTGAACTCTGGTTTTATGATTTTACAATATACTAGCGCAGCATTGGTAAGTGAAAATAAAGGTTTATGTTTTCCAGCAAGCGCAGATAGTATTCCAACTTCATTGGGGCAAGAAGATCATGTTAGTATGGGATCGATAGGAGGAAGAAAGGCATTAAAAGTTTGCAATAATCTTGTCAATATTTTATCTGTTGAAATGCTTTGTGCTGCTCAGGCTATTGATTTTCAAAGACCATTGAAATCTAGTAGGATTTTAGAGCAAGTACATGCCGAAATTCGTAAAAATGTAACTCATGCAAGGGAGGATCGTATTTTTTCAAAGGATATTGAAAAAGTGGCAAAATTAATAGAAAGTAAAAGCTTGATTGTAATTACCAATAAGTTTAAACGATCAGTTGATAGTGATTTTGAAAATATTTTTGAGAAATATTAATGTCTCAATTTTAAGTAAAATTGTTTTTAATGATTTAAACCTCTTCAAAGAAAGAAATAATGACAGATAAAATCGTAAATTTCCAAGTTAAGATCAAACAAGGAATTCCTAATGAATTACCTATTGTAAATCCTTTTCCTCGCAATGTAAATAGTGCTCCGAAACGGAAGGATATTTTATCAAAAGAGGAAAAAAAATTAGCGATAAAAAATGCTTTAAGATATTTTCCTGAGGATTGGCATTCAACTTTAGCACCAGAATTTGCGACTGAATTAAATGATTACGGCCGCATATATATGTATCGGTTTCAGCCAGATTATGAAATGTATGCACGGCCTATTTCTGAATATCCTGCGCAATCTCAGCAAGCTGCATCTATCATGTTGATGATACAAAATAACTTGGATCCGAACGTGGCACAGCATCCAAATGAATTAATTACTTATGGTGGAAACGGAGCTGTTTTTCAAAATTGGGGGCAGTATCTTTTGACGATGCAGTATCTTTCAGAGATGACGGATGAGCAAACTCTGCATATGTATTCAGGACATCCAATGGGAATTTTTCCTTCCTCTAAAGATGCTCCTCGAGTTGTAGTTACTAATGGGATGATGATACCAAATTATTCTAAACCTGATGATTGGGAAAAATATAATGCTCTTGGTGTAACACAATATGGACAAATGACGGCTGGCTCCTACATGTATATTGGTTCACAAGGAATTGTTCATGGGACAGCTATCACGGTCATGAATGCATTTCGAAAAAAATTACGAAAAGGAGAAACGACCAAAGGGAAAATTTTCCTCACTGCGGGTCTTGGAGGTATGTCTGGTGCTCAACCAAAAGCTGGGAATATTGCTGGTTGTGTTACTATTTGTGCAGAGGTAAATGAAAAGGCTGCTGTCAAAAGACACGATCAAGGATGGGTTGATATTTTGATTTTTGATTTAGATGAGTTAGTGGATAGAGTTAGAATTGCTCAAGAAAAAAAGGAAGTGGTTTCAATAGCATATGTTGGAAATGTAGTCGATGTATGGGAGCAGTTTTTTGAAAATGGAATTTTTGTTCATTTAGGTTCTGATCAAACATCATTACATAATCCTTGGTCTGGAGGATATTATCCAGCTGGCTTGACAATCGAAGAGTCTAATTTAATGTTGAGAACCGATCCTGAAAATTTTAAAGTTAAGGTACAAGAATCACTTCGACGGCATGCCAATGCTGTCAACAAACATACTGCTCAAGGTACTTACTTTTTTGATTATGGAAATGCTTTTTTATTGGAGTCATCTCGAGCAGGTGGAGATGTAATGGCTGAAAATAAAATTGATTTTAAATATCCATCTTATGTTCAGGATATTTTGGGGCCAATGTGTTTTGATTATGGCTTTGGTCCTTTTCGTTGGGTTTGTGCCTCTGGTAAAGAGTCTGATTTAGATAAAACAGATAAAATTGCCGAAGAGGTAATGTTAAAGATAAAAGCAACTGCACCAGAAGAGATTCAACAGCAAATGCAAGACAATATTAAGTGGATTCAAGATGCAAAGAAAAATAAATTGGTGGTGGGTTCGCAGGCTCGTATTTTATATGCTGATACAGAGGGTAGGATTAAAATTGCTAAAGCCTTTAATGATGCAATTAAGAATGGAGAAATTTCTGCCCCAATAGTTTTGGGGCGTGACCACCATGATGTAAGTGGAACGGATTCACCTTATCGAGAAACAAGTAATATCTATGATGGCTCAAAGTTTACCGCTGATATGGCAATTCATAATGTGATTGGAGATAGTTTTCGTGGTGCAACTTGGGTATCAATTCACAATGGAGGTGGAGTTGGATGGGGAGAAGTGATAAATGGTGGGTTTGGAATGTTGCTTGATGGGTCAATGGAGGCAGAAAAACGATTGAAAAAAATGTTATTTTTTGATGTTAATAATGGAATTGCGAGAAGAAGCTGGGCGAGGAATGATGAAGCAGTTTTTGCCATAAAGAGAGAGATGGAAAGAACTCCAGAGTTAAAAGTAACTCTTCCTAATATAGTAGATGATGATTTATTAGACCAGATAATTTAAAAATTTAATTGCAGCTTAAACATAGGCTTAATAGCCCTCATTGAAATCAAATGATGAGTCATAATGTTAAGTCTGTGTTTTACCTTTACCCAAAATTAAAAAACAGTGAGCTGGATAAAAACGATAGATTTTACTGAAGCATCCGAAGCACTAAAGAAAATTTACAAACGGGTCACTGGTCCTAATAATAATGTTGACAATGTTCTGAAGATTCATAGTCTGAGGCCACATACCTTGGTGGGGCATATGGCACTATACAAAAATGTTTTACATAATTCTAACAATACACTTCCCAAATGGTATTTAGAGAGTTTAGGAACTTATGTAAGCTACCTAAATCAATGTAATTATTGTGTCGATCATCATGCAGAAGGGTTAAAAAGATTATTGGGAAATGATAAAAAATATAAAGAAATAAGAACGAATATTGAAAGAGATAAACTAGAGAATTCTTTTGATGAAAAAATGTTGGAAGGGTTTCGTTATGCAAAGAAATTGACCTTAAGTCACCATCTCATTTCTAAAAAAGATATGGAAGCACTTCGAAGTGTTGGGTATGATGATGGAGAGATATTAGAAGTCAATCAATTGGTGAGTTATTTTAATTATGTCAATCGTACAGTTGTAGGCTTAGGAGTCAATATTGATGGAGACATTTTAGGTCTGTCACCAAATGAAAATGATGATCCAAATAATTGGAATCATAAATAGTGATATTCCTTTTATGACAAACGTATTGAGTTTGATATTGAGGAGACAATATTCGAATGTTAAATTAAAATTATTTTTTATATTTGTTTTACCCTTTCGACCTTCCCAAAACTCACCTAAGTTATAAAAGCTGTTTATCATGTTTTAATAAAAAGAAATAGGTTCACTTTCGTATTCATTTTTCATTAAACTAAAAATAATCTAATCTAGTCGAATTATGAGATCAACAATCACTCGTTATTTATACCTTTCAATATTCTTGTCTTTTTCTCTTTCAATGCAAAGTCAGTTTGTCAATTTTGAAGATACATGGAAAGAATTTTTAGCTAATAATAAAATTTCTAACATCAGTGAAATGCCTAAACCTAAAAAAAATCAACCTATTGATTATTTGAGGTATTGCTTGATGGTTGCCAATACTCATTTTTGTAGTGGAGATATTCCTGATGCCGAAATTCAAATGGCTGAAGTTAAGAAAATGGGAGCAGCTTCCTACAAAACAATTCAAGGCTACAAAGAAAAATACGACGATTTAGCAGTCAAAATAAAAGCTTACCACCAGGTAGAAAGATTGTGGAAAGAGTTTTTAAAAACTAGAGATATTAGTTTGTCAAGGTTAGAGGCAGTCGATGCGGCGAAGAAAGTTTGCGAAAAAGGAACATTGGCAAAATATTTTTATATGGAAGCGCATGCACATTATTGCTTGGCTGAGATTGCTGAGGCAAAGAGTGATTTTGAAGGGAGAGTTTTAAAATTAGCTGAGAAAACTTCCCTTAAAGTATCAGATATTATAGGATTAGAGGAAGAAGTTAAAATGATGAAAGTACTATTTATCAACTTACCTAAATTAGGAAAGGCGTGGAAGCAATTTATCGATAGTGGCGAGTCGGCAGGTTTTACATTGGAAATTCCTGAAGTGGAATGTTATTCGATTCCATCTATGAAATCATACGTTTTGCAAGGGGCAGCCGATTTATGTGGTAAAGGGGATGAGATGTTGAAAAAGATAAAAGCTTTACAAAAAAACAATACGCACACGTTGAATAAAATTTTGGTTGAAAAGATTGAGTGGTTAGAAACTAAAGTTGAAAAGAATAACGAAGTAATTGCCAATTTAAATAAAGCTTGGAAAGAGTTTATGCCCATTGATACCTTAACGAGCGGGATCGAATTTGGTTTTGACTATTGTTCTGAAGAGGCGGTTATAAGAGCTTTTATAATGGAAGGGACTATTTATTCTTGTGAAAAAGGAGATGTGATGATTGAAGAAATTACTAAAATTCAAAAAGAATTTAAGCCAAAGTTACAAAAAAATACTTTATCTAAAATTGAAAAGCTAAAAGCCAAAGTAGAGGGCCAAAAAGATGATTTTGAAAATTTAAATATTATTTGGAAAGAATTCGTTGCAAATGATGATACACTGACTGAGTCCTTTATTTTGGCAAGATACTATTGTGATAAAATTGCTCAAATTAAGTCTTGGACAATTAAGGGGCATATGAATTCATGCAAGAAAGGTCAATGGTATTTAGATCACATTGATAAATTACAAAAGTTAGAAAGTTTGGAATATGATGATGAATTGGCTTGTCGAGTTAAGCGATTGCGTATCAAGGTCTGGGATTGCCGATATTGGGAATTAGTTATGCAAGCTAGAAAAGAAACCCATGAGGAGCGAGAACGGTTTGGTCCAGCCTCAGCAGGAATAATGAGTATAGATTTAAATAGTGATAAGCAACCTTGCGAGACAGGTGTTAAATATACTCCACTTGGCAACATCGGGATCAAATATATTATTTCAACTTATTTGTGCCAGGATATTGATTTAGCAAAAATGGGAGATCCAGAGTATTATAAAAAAATAGCTACCTGGGTCGATACTGAAGTATTGGCTAAATATTGTGAAAAAGATCTAAGATGTAAAGAAGACTTTTTCATTTACCTTGAAGGCCATACTGATGGAAACCCATTTAGAGGAGCCCGATACAAAAAATCATTGGATATTCCAGAAGGAACTGCTTTTACACATTTTTTGGGAGATGAGATAATGGAAAAGGAAACCGAAAATGAAATAACTAAAACCTTGAAAAGTAATATGCACCTCGGAATTGCGCGAGCTTGGACAGTAAAACAGCAATTAGACTTTATGGAAGTTCCAATAACAATAGGAGCGTGGGAACATCCAAAAAGTGAGAAAGGTGGAGAATACCGAAAAATTGAAATCGAATTAAATATCACTAACCTATTATTAGATTTTTATGAAAAAAGATTAATGGAATTACTAGAAGAATCTGGAATTGGAGTTCGACCTGAAGAATGTTAAGGTTGTTTTATTTTAAAGTGACAAAATTTTATTGGTAAATATGTCGAAAAATACTTTTGTTAGGAAATAATACTAGGTAAGTATGTTGTTTTTTTGATTTTTATTTTTTTATGGATATATTTGTGGCAATTTTAGGTCAATATCCTTAAAACACTAAATTTTAAACTTTAGACTAAATAATTATGGAAACGAAATTCGATAAAATCGACTTGAAGATTATGAAAATTCTTCAAGAGAATAGTAAGATAACCAACCTTGATTTGTCAAAGAAAATTGGACTTTCTCCTGCGCCAACTTTGGAACGGGTTAAAAAATTAGAACAATCTGGCATAATAAAAAGTTATCATGCACTAGTGGATACCCAAGCAATTGGGCTAAGTGTAAAGACTTTTGTTTTAGTTTCTTTGGCCTGGCAGAAGGAAAATGCCCTAAATGCATTTTTAGAGAAAATTAAGCAGATTGAAGAAATTACAGAATGTTATATCATCACGGGTGAAGCTGATTTTTTAATCAAAATTGTTTGTAAAGATATTCCAACCTACGAAAAGTTATTGTTTAAGACTTTATCTCAGATTAAGGAAATTGAAAGATTAAAAACATTAATGACTTTGTCAACAGTTAAAGATTCTAAACTATTACCCTTCAATTACGAAAGTTAAGAATATAGATATGAATCCTCTGAAGCTGCTACTGTTTTATAACAGTAGCAGCTTTTCTGTTTAATGAATCTAATTTAAAATTGTCTTTGGAGATTTTAATTTTTATTAGGTTTTTTCAGAATTCATTGTTTTTTCTCAAAAGCGTAGAATGTATAATTATCGCAATAAAAAAAGAATAAGAACTATTGATTAGTATTTTTTCTTTAGATTTATCTTGTTCTAATTTTTTCAATAGGATAGTTTCAGATTAAATAAAATAAAAAGTTTTTTATTTAAAAATTTGTCGTAAAAGAAAATAATCTGGCTTTAGTTTTTCGATAGGCCAGTTCATCTCTTCGGAGCCATCAAATGTAATAATACATTCAAAGGTTATTTTCAAACTATAGTTGCTCTGATAAGAGTCATATGCACATATTAAAATTGATGCTGTTAATATTGATCTACGTTTTGTGTATCCAAGTCTGAAGTTATGTTTAAGTGTCTTAGAGTCAATTTATTATTATTTGCTTATCATATATTTGGCGCTCAAATAGGTGAGTTATATGTATATGTGTCTTTCTACTGATGTACATATTTCGTCACCTTTGTTGTTTACGTAGAATGTGGATGTGATATTATATTCAGATATTATGGTTTCTCTATTTCTATTTTGTATTAAAAGAGTTTGTCTCAAAATGGAAATCTATCCTAATCCGATATGTGATAATTTAACACCTCAGTTTCCAATACAATTATTAAATCAAGATATAAATAATAAATCTGTGGGTATTATTGTAAAGTAGGTTATGTATATCTAAACAAGTGGGAATAGTGAAATATCGATAGACATAAAAAGAATTCCCAAAGGTATGTACTACAAAATTATTCAATATGAAAATTCTAAAGTTGCGAGATTAGTTATTTTATGATAACAAACCAATTATCATGATGGATGTAATAAATCAAAATCATTGCAATGCAACGTACTAGGTTTATATTTGTCATGTTATCATTTTTATTTTTTTACCTAATTTTTTTACAAAAAATACAGTTTAGAATTGGAAATTGCTAATCTTTGATACATGAAAAAAAAGAATAATTCGTTGTTGTGGAAAATCTCTGGGAAAAAAAATCCTGGCGATTCCTATGTTTTCGGAACGATGCATGTGAGTGATGAAAGGGCATTTACTTTTGAAAGTTTAGTTCATGAAAAAATAAGAGAATGTAATGCCTTTGCACTAGAATTTAATTTGGAAACAGCAAATATAAATATTACTGCAGAGATGATGAATCTACCAGGTGGATTAACGCTAGAATCCATGATTCGACCCAAGAAATTTATAAAAATTAATAAGCGTTTCAATCGATTGACGGGATATGATCTAAGGCAATTTAATCATAGTTTGCCTATGCAGGTCACTAATATGATGGCTGAGGTAGTTTTGTCTAAAGATCGGTTAAAATCACTTGATGAATCTCTTTTTCAATTTGCCAAAGACGAAAAAAAAATATTATTAGGAATTGAAACATTTGAGGAACAATTGGCAATAATGGCCAAAATTCCAGTTGAGAATCAATTGAAATCTTTGTTGAAAACCTTTAAAAGTTTTAAACAATTTAGAAGGCAAGTTTTAAAAATGGCAGAGCTTTATGAAAAGGCTGATATTCAACAATTATACAAAAGCTCAAAAAAATCAGTTGGTTCGGAACGTAAACTATTACTTTATGATCGAAATAAAATCATGGCTGATCGAATTGCAATTATGGCCTCAGAACAAACTATTGTTTGTGCCATTGGGGCAGCTCATTTGTCAGGAAAAAAAGGAGTACTGAGGTATTTAAAAAAGAAAGGGTTGAAGGTGAAATCTATATGAAATATTTCATAAAACAATATATTTACATTCAAAGAAATGAAGATAAAAATAAAGGAAGGAAAAAAAACAGCAATACTTTTTGGAGGTTCAGGCTTGGTGGGAGGGTATTGTCTTGATTTACTTTTGGATTCACCAATTTATGAGAAGGTGCTTTGTTTTGGAAGAAGTAAGCTAAATAGGAAGCATAGAAAATTAGAACAATTTATCGTAGACTTTGATAATCTTGCTAAAGCTAAAAATTTAATTTGCGGGAATGATCTGTTTTGTACATTTGGTACTACGATCAAAAAAGCAGGCAGTCAAGAAATTTTTCGGAAAGTTGATTATGAATACCCAAAAGAGATTGCTACTATTGCCTCTAATAATGGAGTTAGCCAATTTATTTTAGTTTCATCAGTCGGAGCAGATTCAAAGTCTAAGGTTTTTTATAGTCAAGTAAAAGGTGAACTGGAAGATGCGATAAAGAAGTTGCCATTTTGGGGGATTCATATTTTACGACCTTCAATGTTGCTCGGGAAACGTGAAGAAAGGAGGCCTTTGGAAAAAATAGGCATAATTTTTTTTAAAGGAATGGATTTTTTAGTAGGAGACCTCTTGGGGAAATACCAACCTGTAAAGGCAGAAGATGTGGCAAAGGCAATGGTCATGGAGGCGCAAAATTTGGAAGGAGGAATTAATAGGTTAAACTCTGATGCGATGGTGGAAATAGGTAAAGGTGAAAGGGATTTATTGGAATAACTTTAAGTAATTATTTGATTGGTGAGTTAGTTAAACTAAATGTAAAAAAAAGAATAAATAATGGATAAGGAAAAAACAGTTTCGAAAAAAACAAAGATTGAAATTAATGTAGGACTTAATGACAAAAATGTTCCTCTTCAAATTGAATGGAAATCTGATGATAATCCAAATGCAGATGATTCTCCTCAAATGGCAAAAGCAATGTTGTTGTCAATGTTTGATAAAAAGAATAAAGAAACATTGAAAATCGACTTGTGGACTTATGATATGCAAGTAATGGAAATGGATAGGTTTTTTTATCAGACTTTTAGAGGATTAGCAGATACTTATTACAAAGCTACTCAGAATAGAGAATTGGCAGTTGAAATGCAAAAGTTTGTTCAGTATTTTGGAGAGAAAACAGAGGTAATCCCAAAGAATTCTTAATTCATTTATATTTTTAGCAAAATCTTAAGATTTTATTTAGACTCCAAAGGGATTTTAGAACGTTTATAGTTATGTAAATTCTCCATAAACTTTAAAAATATGATTTTATGAAAAAAATAATGACCCTTTTATTCTGTTTGTGTTTATTCCAATTTTCGTCTAATGCACAATTTGGGAAATTGAAAAATGCTGCTAAAAAAGCTGAGGCTAAATTGAAAAATACAGGTAGTAGTTTGTCAAGTGACGAAATAGGAAAAGGATTAAAAGAAGCTTTAAATGTTGGGGTGGGGGATGCAACAGATTTTCTTTCCACTGAAAATGGATACTTGAATAGTCAATATAAAATCTTATTGCCAGAAGAAGCTCAAAAAGTTATAAAAAAAGTAAAACGAGTACCTGGTTTTGAAAATGCGGATGAAAAAATGACGAAGCTTTTAAATGCGGCTGCAGAAAAAGCAGCTTCTAAGGCTAAACCGATTTTTATTAACTCAATCAAACAAATGACGATCAATGATGCAATAGATATTTTGATGGGTGAAAAAAATGCAGCTACTCAATATTTAAATAAAACAACTCGAAAGCAATTATTTACTGAATTTATACCTGTTGTTCAAGAATCCTTGGATGAGGTAAATGCACGAACTTATTGGACTAAAATTGCGAAAGCTTACAATAGGGTTTCTTTTGGAAAAAAGGTAAATACAGAATTGGATCAGCATGTTACCAATAAAGCTTTGGATGGAATGTTTAGTCTAGTTGAAGTTAAAGAATTAGATATTCGAAAAAATAAAAGTGCTAGATCATCTGATTTGCTAACTAAGGTATTTGCTAGGCAGGATAAGTAAAACTTATTTATTGATCTGTTGGTTATTTATCAAATTCATTAAAATATTAGCCTTTATTTCGAGAAATCGGGATAAAGGCTTTTTTGGTTATCCCACTATTACTATTTAATAGATTAAAGCAGCAGCAGTAAATACAAAAATATAGTAAGGATTTGGTGAAATTGAGCTTATTACCAAAGTCAACTTTTTTGAGCCTCAAGGCTTATTGCCCTAATAAGAAACCGCCATTTCGAGCTAATCGAAATGGCGGTCTTTATATGTCTAAAAAGAATTAAGGTTTTTAGCTATCAGAGGAAACTGGTCTTCTAAATCCTTTTTGTTTTTTAGTAGTCTTCGACTTTGGTTTCAAGTCTCCACTTAAATCGTAGAAAACTGGAGTTGCAACAAAGACAGAAGAGTAAGTTCCGACAACTACACCTATTAACAAAGCAAATGCAAATCCCTGAATACTTCCTCGTCCAAAGATGAAAAGCATAGCGATTACAAATAAGGTTGTCAAAGATGTAATAACTGTTCTAGAGATAGTTGAATCAATCGCTTTGTTCACGATTTCTTCTTTACTCCATCCAGTATATTGATTCATGTACTCTCTAATTCTATCAAATACAACAACGGTATCATTGATTGAGTAACCGATCACCGTCAAAATCGCAGCAATAAATGCTTGGTCGATTTCCATAGGGAAAGGTAAGACACCATGTAAAAGAGAGAAAATAGATAATACAATCAAGGAATCATGGAACAAAGCGGCAACCGCTCCAGCACTATATTCCCATCGAGTAAATCGAATCATGATGTAAAGGAAAACAACTAATAAGGCAAAAATACCTGCATAGAAAGATGTTCTTCGAATATCATCAGCAATCGTTGGTCCTACTTTACTAGAACTGATTACGTGAGTAATCCCAAGTTGATCAGTCTGAAAAGCATCTTTATCTAAGTTTCCTCCTGCCGTTTTGTTTACACCATTAAATAATGCAGTCATTACTTTACTAGGAGTATCTTTTTCATTTTCGTTAATCAAATAACTAGTTGTAATTGCAAATGTGTTAGATGTACTAACAGATTTTACAACAGGATCAGGAGCATCAACAAAAGCTTCTTTTAAGTTAGTTTTTAAGGTTGCCATGTCAACAGTTACATCGTCTGCAAACTGAACATTATAAGCATATCCTCCTTTAAATTCAACACCCAATTCAAATCCTTTTGTGAACATAGATCCAAGACCAGTTAAAATAATAGCACCTGAAAAAATGTATGCCATCTTCCTTTTTCCTAACCAATCTACCTTGATATTAGCGAATGCATTTTTAGACATCCCAGTCCAAAAACTCAATTCTTTATCTTTACCAGTCCACCAGTCGATGATTAATCGTCCAACTAAAACGGCAGTAAACAAGGAGCAAATTACACCAATGATCAATACAACTGCAAAACCTTTAATTGGCCCTAAACCAAAATATGATAAAACAGCAGCTACAAGCAGGGTTGTAACGTTGGCATCAATAATGGCAGAATAAGAGTGTTGGAAACCATCTCTAATTGCAGCAGAATTTGATTTTCCTGCTCTTAGTTCCTCTCTTATTCTTTCATAGATAATTACGTTAGCATCTACCGCCATACCGATTGTAAGAACAATACCTGCAATTCCAGGTAAAGTCAAAACAGTTCCGAAGGAAGCCAATGATCCAAATATGAAAGCTACATTTAAAAGTAGAGCAATGATTGAAACAATACCAGCTCCTCCATAGTAACTCATCATGAATAAAAGAACTAACAAAGTTCCAGCACCTAACGCTGTCAAACTTCGTTGAGTATTATCTTTTCCTAAAGTAGGTCCTACAATAGCTTCTTGAATAATAACAGGTCTTGCAGGTAATTTTCCAATTTCCAAAATACGGGCTAAATCGTCTGCCTCTTGAACATCGAACCCTCCTGATATACTCGTTCGCCCTCCTGAAATAGGACCATTCCTTACACTAGGGCAAGAAACAACTTCACCATCAAGAACGATTCCTACCTCACGAGATCCATTTTCAGAAGCGAATTTGGTCATTTTATACCAAGTTGTAGCTCCTTCATTATTCATCCCCAATGTAACTTCGATTTGACCTTGGTTATTTTGAGTTGAAGCTGTTGTAATCACGTCTCCTTCTAAAGGTGCAACGTCACCAGTACGCTTTTTAATTCCGTATAAGAACATCTGTGATACCTCAACACCATCAGCGTCAACGTCAACATTAGGTTTATAGCCCCACATCAAAGTTAAATCACGCGGTAACATATTTTGAACAGCAGGATTTTGAAATAAATCATTAATTGCTGAAGTATCATTTGGTCTGGCAAATCCCATAATAGGACTTCCTTGTCCGTCTTGTCCACCTGAGGTATTTGGGGCAAATAATGAAAATAATGGCCCAGCTTCTCTTGGAGTAAACTCAGGATTAGGAACTTGAATAGGGTTGATTTCTTGAATCTCGGCAGTTGCATTTCCTAATGAATCTGTAACATAAATTGTATCCTGTTGCGTAATAAATTCTGGAATATCAATCTTTGTCGTATCCTCAATTGTTCCAATTTTACCTAACCTTTCATCCATCTCAGAGAAAGCCTGAATGATTTGGAAATTATTATCACTATTTCTATAAGTCTGCCAAAATTCCAATTTTGCAGTTGCTTCTAAGAAGGCTCTTGCTCTTGCTGGATTTTTAATTCCTGGTAATTCTACTACAATCATATCACGAGCAGCATCCAAAGAAATGTTTGGTTGAACAACTCCTAATTTATCAATTCTTTCTCTTAGTCTCTCGTATGTATTTTTTACAACTCCTGTAGATTTAGTACGCAACCAACTAGCTACGACATCATTTGAAGAGTTTATATTTAGAGTATTGTCATCGTCACCGGTATTCAAAAAGTAGGGAGCTAATGATTGGTCTGGGTTAGCAGCTTCAAAAGCATCTACAAATAAGGTGATATAATCTGTATTATTATTTGATTGGTTCGTTTTTGCAGTTTTTAACGCATCTTCAAAAGGAGGACCTGTATTATTATCCCTGGCGAGCGCCATGAGGTATTCACTTAAATCGACTTGCATCACAACGCTCATTCCACCGACTAAATCTAGTCCATAAGCTAATTGAGAATTTTTTAAATCTTGGTAGGTGTAATCCTTGAAAGGACTCTCCCATACCACTTCGCTGGATATTGAATCCAGATACTTGCCTAACTCTTCGTTGTAGGCTGCTGTTCCTTCTTCACCATGACTTAGTGCATATTCAACTGCTTCCTGATCAACCGTGTTAGTTTTGGTTGATAAGAAAAACTGCCAAATACAAACTAGCGCCATTAGCACAAGAAAGAATTTGATAAGGCCTTTACCTTGCATTTGTAAAAAGTTTTTAAATATTAAAAATACGTTAAAATAAAATCGCGCAAATATACAAGATTATACTAATAAATGCTCGTTTTTTTGGCATTTGTGAATGTGCAAAAACTATTCTACTTTTGCGATTATAAAATTTTTACGATGAGAAACTAGTATTGTTGATGAAATTGCCTTGTTTTTATTAAAATTAATTTTATTTTATCTAACTAGGATCACTTTTTTGACATTCCTTTTTATCTTCCATTGTATTTTTCCAAACCTTAAATCGAACAACTAAAAATGGGCCTATTTTCATTTCTAAAAAAAGCAGGTGCTAATTCTTTGACAAAAAAAGAAGTAGCTAAAGTTGAAAAAACTGACGAAATTAAAAAGTTAGAAGCTAAACTTTTGAACAAACAGAAAACACTAGTTTTAGAAGGGATTGTAGGAAGCCTTGGAGTTAAAACTAAAGATTTAGTTGTAAAATTTGTTTTAGATAAAGTGACAATTTCTGGACAGGTTAGTAGTAATGAAGATCGAGAAAAAATTATTCTTGCTTTGGGTAATGTTTCTGGTGTGGCTACAGTAAATGATAAACTTACGGTTAAGAAGTCAACTCCATCAGCCATATTTTATACCGTGAAGAAAGGAGATACTCTTGGTAAGATTTCTAAAACACATTATGGTAAAGCGAGTATGTACAAGCAAATATTTGAGGCTAACAAACCAATGCTCAAAAGTGCTAACAAAATATTCCCTGGGCAAGTCCTTAGGATTCCTTCAGTAAAAAAGTAAAGTATTTAATGGTTAACTATGAATTTTTGGTTTCTAAATAATGATTCAAAATGTAAATTTATTTGCTTGGATTCTTATATTTGGTTCATAGTTAACCTTTAAATAATATTTCTCAATTCTCCTTGTAGAAATCCTTCTACATTTTTTACTACCTCGGTTAATAGTCTTTTTCTTGCTCCAAGACTAGCCCATGCTTGATGTGGTGTGATAATGCAATTATCTAAATTCATTAATACGTGATCGGGCGGTGGAGGTTCAGAGGAAAGTACATCTAGTGCAGCACCGGCGATTCTTTTATTCTCTAAAGCATTTCTTAATGCTGATTCATTGATTAAACCACCACGAGCTGTATTAATCAAATACGAAGTAGGTTTCATTTTGGCAAGATTGAGGAGAGAAATAATTCCTTTGTTTTCCTCGGTTAAAGGTGCATGAAGACTTAATACATCACTTTGAGAAAATAGTTCATCTAATTCAACATATTCGATACCATCAAAAGTTTCTTTATTTGGGTTTTTTCGATTAACAATAACTTTCATTCCAAATGCTAAAGCTACATTTGCTACAGCTTTCCCAATCTTTCCAAAACCATATATTCCCATAACCATTCCATGGACTTCATTAATTGGCTCATGCCAATATGCGAAATCGTTTTGTTTTGACCAGATGCCCAGATGAACCTCTTGATTATATCTTTCCACTTGATTAGTTAATCCAAAAAGTAGCGCAAAAACATGTTGTGCTACTGCAGGAGTACTGTAGCCACTCACATTTGAAACAGGAATATTTTTTTCTCTACAAAAATCTAAATCAACATTATTATAGCCTGTAGCTGAAACACAAATATATTTAAGACGAGGCAAGTGCTTTAAAATTTGACGATCTAACACAAGTTTATTGACAATCAAGATGTCAGCTAATTTTCCCCTTTCAATGATTTCATTCCTTTTTGTGCGTGGAAAAACTGAAAAACTAGAAATTGATTCTAGACCTTTCCAATTAAGATCTCCTGGATTTAATGTATATCCATCTAGAGCAATGATTTTAGTCATATTAATTTTTGTTTTAATGTGTTGTCTGTCAATGTATGTGATATTAATCAAATAGTTTAAAGTTTTATATTTATAGTGATTCAGAATTAATTCTTTTTCGCAAATTGTCTTAAATGTAATTCAAGGCTACTATACAATTCAGCCATACGATGAGGGCATCCAAAACAAGCCTCAAAACTTCCATCTTGTCGTAAATCATTTGGGAAAACAAATACTTCTGGTTTCCTATTATTTTTGATGAAGCTTAATAATTCTATTAAGTCGTTTTTTGAAAAAATGATAGATTGCTGGTTGGTGTTTTTTCTCAATTTATTGACAATATATATATCTTCAAATTGTTTTTTTTCACTTTTTTTTCCAAAAAAATCATAAGGAGTTTTTAAAACTAGTAAAGGTGTATTCTCAATATTTAAATGAAAAATTCCAATTGGAGTTTTGTTGCAACGAACATTGAGATAGGATTTGATGAGGGTAAATTTATTTACGGAGTTAGTTGACCAAAGCTCTACTTTTTGTTCTTTTTTGAAAAAAAGTAACTGTAATAGTTTAGTATCTTCAAGTAATTCATTACTCTAAAAATTATTTTCTTTGTAATTATTTTGGCAAGAGAAAAAACTTAAAACGAGTATTAAAATACTGACCTTAGAAATTGTCATAAGCTATAATTTATCTTTCATCATTACAAAGGGATCCTTTTGAGATGCAAAAAGACTAAAATAAGGATATATTTTTTAACTAAGGAAAACAATTAACTCCTAATCGTTGAAATTCCTCGAAGAAAGATCATCGTCAACTTCTAAAGTTAGATGAATCTAAAAAATTGAATCATTTGGGTAGTTAGGTCCATTAATTATTTAGGTTCCAATCATAAGTTTTGAAATTAACTGAGGTATTCTTCCCAATTTTTGAACTTGAAAATTTATTTAAATAGCTTTTTAAATCACCAAAATCTTTTCTGTACCAATCAAAAATTTTAGAGACTTCTACGTTGCTAGAAGTAATGGTATTGTAAATTGGGTTATTGATAAATGACTTAGTTTGTCTTTCTAGGTTTGAATTTAAATTGCCTTCTGTCCATGCTTTATTCAATAATGGTGGGCACGATTTTGCTGCACAATTTACGGCAAAATGAATCCTAGGTTCACTATAATTTGGGCGAATAATATCGTTTTCAATATTGTTTAAGCTCAAAGTTCGCTGATCGATTTTGATCCATTTGACATCCCAAGGTTTTCCATTGTTTAAATCCATAATTGATTTAATTGGGTAGTTTTTCAAAATCAATTTAATCGTATTTGCATTGTATGCATTAATCCAAAAAGCTAGAGATTTATTTCTACTCCAGGTTTTTTCAATAATAGTTTTTTCCAATACTTTAAGATATGCATCTAATTTATCTTGATCTTTTTTGAAGGTTCGGTAATTGACAACACCTGAATTATTTACATGTCTCTGTAATAGGTTATTAAAATCAACATGAAGATTAATAGTTTTTTCTTGTTTTTTTGGAGTCTTTCGTTCCATTTCAATCTTTTGCTCTATTGTCTGTTTTACTTCTTTATTAGACTCAGGTTGTTTCATTTCCTTTTCTATTAGTATTTTTTCAATCAACAATCTTTCTTTCTCATCTCCAGCTTTAGTATTCTCCTCTTTCATAATTTCAGAGTTTGGTGAATTATTATCTAATGAGCTAAACTTAGGAGTTGTTTCAACTAAACTATTTTTTGATGAAATATCTAATGCCATTTTATCTGGTTTTACCTCCACATTTATTTTATTTTTTACTAAAATTTTAGTTCCCTTCAATGAAGAGTTTTGAGGACTTTCAACTTTCGATTGTAGCTGAGTTTTCTCGATATTATCTTTTGTAGAAATAGTATTAGTTCCATTGGTTTTATTATCACAACTGAGGAATAAGAATAGTACGCAAATAAAAGATAGATTTTTCATGAAAATATTTTTTTGACATGAGGTATTTTGATCCAAAATATAATAATTTAATTAAAAGATTATTGTGGAAAGTAACTTAAAAATCAAAGAAATGAATAGATATCCACTTAATTATTGTCTAATTATATAAAAAAGGTATTTTATTAAATTAGAGAATTAGAAATTTAAATTTTTTAAATGTCGTAATCTATTCAGCTTCCTGACATATCCTATAAATACCTTTTTGTTGCCGCAATGAAATTTACTACTTTTGCATTTCGTTTAAATCTGTCTAAGACAAATCACGAAATAGAAAAATGTCAGTAAAAGTAGAGCAATTAACAAAAGTATATCAAACTCAAAAAGCAGTTAACGAAATTTCTTTCGATGCAAAGAAAGGACAAGTATTGGGTTTTTTGGGTCCAAATGGTGCCGGTAAAACAACTACCATGAAAATCATCACTTGTTTTATTCCCCAATCGGATGGTAAAGTGACGGTTTGTGGTTTCGATACTCAAGTTTCTCCTATGGAGGTACGACAAAAGATTGGGTATTTGCCAGAGCATAATCCGCTGTATAAAGATATGTATGTAAAGGAGTATTTGGGATTTGTGGGAGGATTACATAAGTTGAAAAATAAAAAGAAGAAAGTTGCAGAAATGATAGAGCGAGTTGGGCTAGGTAGGGAACAGCATAAGTTGATTGGAGCACTTTCCAAAGGTTATCGTCAAAGAGTAGGTTTAGCTCAAGCTATGTTGCATGATCCTGATGTTTTGATTTTGGATGAACCAACTTCAGGACTCGACCCTAATCAATTAGTTGAAATTCGAAAGTTGATTATTGATTTGGGAAAAGAGAAGACAGTTATTTTTTCAACTCATATCATGCAAGAGGTTCAAGCAATTTGCGATCAAGTCTTGATTATTAATCGGGGAAAAGTTGTAGCCAACGATCCGGTAGAAGCTTTACAGCATAGAATTTCAGGATCAACCACTGTAACGGTAGAATTCCTAGAGAAAACTCAGAAAGAGTTTTTGAGGAAAATAAGAAAAGTCAAAACCATAAAATCTTTGGGAAATAATCAATGGAAAATAACTGCTGATTTGAAGGATGATATCCGAAAAGATATTTTTGATTTTGCTGTTCAAAATAAACTTACACTTTTGGGTATGAAAAAAGATGTTTTTAGTGTGGAAGATGTTTTCCAAGAATTAACGAAAGATTAATATTTTACCATAGATAAATCACTAATAATTTATTTTAATGTGAAAAGAATATTCATAATTTTATCACTTTCGATTTGCGTAAATGCATTGTTAATTGCACAAGGCGATATGGTGTATTTGAGTAAAAATTTTAAATTCCAAGATGGCATATTTTTAAGTTTTGAAGACTTCAAAAATAATAAGCCTACTTATAAGTGGAAAGAGGTGCTAGCAGGCGTTCATTCAAATCCTCAAAATTTTTTAGCTCAGATGTATGGTTTAAAAGTGGAGATGGTTGAAGTTTCAGAGGAAAAAGAAATTCAATATCGGAATGTTGATTTGGAATCTATTTGGGGGATTTGTTTAGATGGAATTCCCTACATTCGATTGTCACGAGAGGAACTAAATAAGGAAAATGTTGTTTTTGCTGGAATGA
>Ga0102814_10000762_pt1 | contig 23207 bp, 31 predicted proteins | sample ColrivemetaGS741_FD_79112 | JGI IMG/M metagenome (GOLD analysis project Ga0102814, IMG submission 79112) | Estuarine microbial communities from the Columbia River estuary - Flood tide ETM metaG S.741 | ecosystem: Environmental > Aquatic > Marine > Intertidal zone > Estuary | place: USA...
ATCCTGCCCATCCACTTTATGATATTAAACCAACTGGTAAATACGATATTATTATGTGTACTGAAGTTTTAGAACACATACCAATGGATGAGATGCATGATCTATTAACAGAAATGGCATCATATTTAGTAGACGATGGTATTGTTATTCTTACAATTCCTAAAGGACTTTCGTCTAACGCATTTCCAGATGGCGAAAACACACACTGTACTCTAATGTCAACCAAAGAATGGCACGATCTTTTAGATAAGTATTTTAAAGAATATAGTTTATTACACCACGGTAGAGAATAAACTTTTTTAAAAATAATTAGCTCCAGATTTTTTTATGTCAAAAACTTTTAGTATATTAGTAGTATAACTAAAAGATAAGATATGAAAAATATTCTACAAAAATTAAGTCAAGAAGAAGATTACTCAACAGGAACCTCTCTTAAAGGTTATCTTCACAATACTACATATGCTCAATTAATCGAAGCATTTGGTCAACCAACATATAGCCAAGAAAGTGGCGATGGTAAAGTTCAATTTGAATGGATCTTTGAATTCAACGGAGAGATCTTTACGCTTTATGATTGGAAAACATATAATGTACAGTATACTATCAACGAGTTAACTACATGGAATATTGGTGGAAAAACTAGTTATGTTGATTTCTCAAACTATATCGAAGAAGTATTAAACTCAAAACAAGTAGAAAATGCCTGAATTAGCAGAACTTAAATTAACAGCCGATTTTGTAAATGACGCATCAAAGCGTATGGTTTATACTCGTGTTGAAAAGAATCCAGAACACAAGTGTGAAGAATTAGATATTCCATTCAAATACTTTAGGATTACAGCCGAAAGCAAAGGAAAGGAAATTGTAATGTATATTAAAGATGACGATGGTGATCAACGCATTCCTATTAGAATGACAATGGGTATGAGTGGTCATTTTCAAGTTACTAACACCGGCCAAGAACCAAAACATTCACACTTAAAGTTTTATCGTAAAGATGGTACTACATTATCATTTGTAGATGTTCGCCGTTTTGGTAAATGGAAACAAGGTGTTGAATGGAATGAGGGCCGAGGTCCGGATCCAACCACTGATCCTAGAGAATTCTTTTTAAATATTATGACTAATTTGACTAAGGCAGCATTTAATAAGCCATTGTATGAAGTCTTAATGAATCAAAAATATTTTAATGGAATTGGTAATTATCTTCGAGCTGAAATTATCTATCGATTAGGTGATGTTGATCCATTTTTGCCAGCTAAAATGCAATTAGCTAAATTCCCAAAAATTATCCAACTATGTACAGATATTCCAATGTTAGCATATGCTAAGGGCGGTGGTAGCATTAAAGATTGGGATAATCCATTTGGTGCAAATGCAATTCAAGAAAAGTTTATGTTGTGTTATGGTAATAAAGAAATGGACACTCGAATGGACTCGAATGGTCGCAGGTTTTGGTATGATCCAAAATGGAATCCACCAATGCATAGGGATGATTTAAAGGATTGGGATTATTATAGTGGATTGCCAAGCCCATCGGCATATCAAACTAATTAATATATGAATGGCTTTTTATATCAAGTAGGATCAGTAACGACTACTACTCCATGGACTAAACCATTATACGAAAAGGTAGTTAGGTTTTTACAGGACGAGGACGTCAGCAATATCTTAGAGAGATATGAATCGTACATTCATGGTGGAATCTTATGGGATGCTCTTACTTGGGATTTAGATATACTACTTAAATATGATTGGGACGAAACCACTGATTGGGACATGATTGAAGCTGATTTTAATCAACTCAATGATATTGCATTAAATAAGCATCGATTGTTGTTAGATGTATCAATGACAAATAATTTGTATAAATTGCCAACAAAACAATATTTATTAGATCTGAATAAAGGTAAAGAAATCAAAGATTGGACAATACCTCGAGTAGGAGCAGCTGCTAAAGAAGAGACAAAAATCAGATTAAGTTATTTTAAAAAAGTGATGAAAGGCGAAGTAGCGGAATACACTGAAACCTTGCCTCATGAAATGATCACGAGTGGATATTTATGTAAAATATATTTAGCAGGCACAGATCATAAACCTAAAATAGCTAACAAAATAATGTCAATGCCAGGTGAACAATCACCGTTACTTCAACTTAACGTTAGGGATTTTTTAGCCATGTCTAAGGATGAGTTCATGAAGATCAGAAATAGATTTAATGAAACTTTTTTATAATTTACTATATAATAATTAAACAATAGTTATGACCATACAAATTTGGATTCAAGAAGAATCAATTGAAGATCTGATTAAAATCAGTGATGAAATGTATAACGGCGATGCTGAACAAAGATTTGAAGATTCAGTAGAATTCACTAAAATATTGACCATGGAAGGTCAAGTAGCGATCAATGTAAACATCGATACATACATTAGATTAACCGATAATGAATTATTAACAGAGTGGTCATTAGGCTATTAAGATATGAAAGCACAAGAAATTAAAACAGGTAGGGTACTCGTAGACTTTTATGCAGATTGGTGTGGGCCATGTAGAATGTTGTCTAAGCAATTAGAACAATATGAAGCTGAGGTAACTGATGTTAAAGTTGTAAAAGTCAATATCGAAGAAGAACAAGAAATGTCAAGAGCATTCGGTGTTAGATCTATTCCAGCTATATTTTATATGGAAGATGGGAATGTTATCGATCAAGCAAACGGTATGAAAACAGTACAACAACTAAAAGAATTTACTAAAATTAATTAATATGGGAAAATGGTTTTTAAATACATTTATCTATTGGCGAGAATTAGCCAAAGATGTAAGAATCTGGTGGATATTTCGTAGAACTGCTAACCAATACCGAGATCAACTAAATAAAGACTTTCAATTGAGGGTTGATTGGTTGGGTAGAATTTATGGTGTAGTTAATTTACCAGAAGAAGTACAGGGTGCTTCAGGTGAAATTCAACAAGCATATGTGCTTAATAAGATTTCAACATATGGTAACTTTATGTTACAAATTGGATTAGCAGATATGGTTTATCCTCAAATTCAAAAAGTATCTGGTACTGCATCCTATTTAGTTATTTTGTGGCCAGTATTTGATGAACTGTCTTTATTGCCAGTTTTAGGTAATATTGTTAAAACTACATTTGTAGCAGGACTTGGGTTTTTAGTCTACAAATTTATATATGTAAATAGCGATCTATGGATTGCACTGTGGGATAAATTCACCCACTTAATCTTAGAATAAATTGGATCAATATCAAATAGTAAGAGTTCATGAAGATGGACTTCGTTTTTATCAAGTAACTGAAGGTGAAACTGTAATAGCAAAACTACCCTCAGTTACAACTGTTTTGGGTGAAACCAAAGATAAATCAGGTTTAGACAAATGGCGTAAAAGAGTAGGTGAAGCAGAGGCAGATCGTATCTCAACACTTTCTATGAATAGGGGTACAATTATGCACAGGTTGATTGAACTTTATAAAAATACTGATGGTGATGCTACTAAAAGACTTAATGATCTAAAAGCACTTGCAAAGGATGATGATGAAGTTAACCAGTTTAGTGAAGAAGAGAATGGTGCACTTTATTTAGCAGAAGCATGGAAATTCTTCTATAAGTTTTATTTTAATAGTTCAGATTATTTTGATCGTGTTGAAAAAGTTTTAGAAGCTGAAACGTTCTTATGGACAACAAAAGCAGGAGGATGGGCAGGAACCGTCGACAATATTTCTGAAATGACAGATGGTCTTATTAAGATTATTGATTATAAGAATTCTCGCAGACCTAAACAAGAACAATGGATCCAAGATTACTTTCTACAATGTGGTGCATATTTTATTGCATATTGGGATAGAACTGGAATCAAAGCAGATGGTGGCGAGATATGGATCGCAAACGAAGAGGATAACATTCCACAATGTTTTACATTAACACAAGCAGACTTAGAATTCTACTCTAAAGAATTTATGAGACGTAGATCTATGTTTAAGGAATTAAAAGGTATTTAAACCATGAAAAAGAACAAGAAATTTTTATATAATTATTTGAATGCATACTCTCCAGTTGCACAAGAAGGTGAAGGACAAAAGATTTGGACAGATTACATTAGACCTTATGTTGACTTTTTAAAACAAGATGCATATGGAACTTCTTATGGAGTGTTTAGACACAAATCAAAATCAGGAGATGCCATTAATGTAAATACACATAAAGTAGTTATTGAAGCACATTGTGATGAAATAGCTTGGATTATTACCAATATTGAAAAAACAGGTATGATTAGAGTAAAAAGACACGGTGGTTCAGATAATATGATTGCACCATCTAAAACTGTAATGATTCACACACATGATGGTAAAAAGGTAAGAGGACTTTTTGGGTGGCCAGCAATACACACAAGAAAAGAATACACTTCAATGGGTTATGATCAACATGAGTTATGGGTAGATTGTGGACTTGAAGATAAAGAAGCAGTTTTAGCTGCAGGTGTTGAGGTTGGAAACCTAATCACCTTTGATACGCAATTAGAAGAGATTGGGGACTACTATGTTGGTAGGTCATTAGACAATAAGATCGGAGGTTATATCATCGCAGAAGCGCTTAGAACTATTGTAGAAGGCGGTATTGAATTACCTTATGATCTTTATGTAGTTAACTCGGTTCAAGAAGAGGTTGGTCTACACGGAGCCAAAAAGATTGCCAAACATTTAAAGGCAGATCTTGCACTTGTCCATGATGTGTGCCATAATACAAACACACCAAAGATCGACAAAGCAAAGGACGGAGATAACAAAGGAGGACTTGGACCCTGTTTAGAATACACCGCACAAAATCACAGAGACATTAATAAAATGTTAAGGGAAATTGCAAAGGACAAAAAGATACCAGTTCAATTAACGGTTGGATCAATGGGTAATGATACCATGGCATTCTTTATGGAGAATACACCGACTGCAATCCTAGCAACTCCACTTAAATATATGCACACTACGGTGGAAATGGCTCATAAAAAAGATGTAAAAGCATGTATCAAATTGTTTGTTGAATTCTTAAAGGCCCTAACACCAGAGAAAATAGATCAGATAAATAGAATAGATAATTAAACTAAATACAACATTATGAATAAATTTAACACATTTTTAGCAGACCACGGCACTAAACTAATTTTAGTTTTACTAGTATTAACTTACTTTAAATCATGTGGAATTGATTCTGAATTAACAAAAGTTAAAAAAGAACTTAAGGCTACTCAAGTAGAAATTAATAAAATTGATTCTACGATTGCTGAACTTCCAACTTCTGCTGACATGAGAATCGAGGCACTTAAGGCCGAGAAGAGAATGATTCAAGCAACTGACAGAAAAATGTTAGACGTACAGAGACAAACTCAGATTGAAAAAGAAATCGAAGAATTACAAAAATAAAATATCATGGCAGAAGAAACAAATTCTCAAAATTACAACACTGATCCAAACTTAACACCACAGCCAATTGAAACACCTGTTAACGAAGTTTCACAACTTGAGCAGATTTTAGTTGGATGGGGAAATAGAATCAAAGATGCTTTTGGTGCCCTAGATACAGAGACTAAAGAGATGAGTCGTTTACGTATGCTAGAATGCAATTCTTGTTATATGAGAACAGGAAATACATGTGACCCTAGAAAAGCAATGAAAAATAATGATACTGGTGAAATAGTAAGAGGATGTGGTTGTAATATATCAGCCAAATCAATGTCACCTGCATCACAATGCCCATTAAATAAGTGGCCAAAAATACAATAAGAAAATGAAAGGTAATTTAATAAGAAATTTTGTAATAGGAACATTTGTATCTTTATACTTATTAGTTTCTGTGATTTCAACTATTCACGTAATTGATTTCTTTGAACTATCAAACCCATATTGGTTAGCAGTAACACTTGCTATTGGATTTGAAGTGGGAGCAGCTGCATCTTTGGCATCTCTTGTTATTTTAAAGAAAATGAATAAAACTCTAGTTTGGGCACTATTCATTACAATTACTTTAATGCAAATGCAAGGTAATATGTATTATGCATTTATTAACATGGATGATTATACTTCATGGGCTGAATTATTCAATTTAATTGAAGAGGAACCTATTTTCCAAAAAAGAGTATTAGCAGCAATTTCAGGTGCTATTCTACCACTGGTCGCATTGGGTTTTATTAAATCTTTAGTAGACTATATTAAACCAGAAGATGAGGATGAAGAAATCTTGACAGATGGATCTATGGATGATGATATGTTAACGGATGGTTTTGAAACTAAACCATCTCAAGAATATTTTGAAGATAAAATAGAAGATATGCGAGATGTTGTTGATTCATATGATAATTTACAAGACGAGATCGAGAGTCATATTGTAAAACAACCGACCAAAGAAGAAAGGGAGCAAATCTTAGCGGATATGATGGCGAGAGACCAAGAGCTTGGGTTATATGATGATTGGGACGCAACATTAAACGACGGTTTAGAAGATGAAGAATGGGACGAAGATCATGCATTAGATCAAGTTATGAATGATATGGTTGCAGATATGACTGAAGAAGAGATTCAGGATATTATCGCTGAAGATACACCTGAAGAATTACAAGAAAAACCATGGTGGGACGGTCCAGTCGCTGAATTAGAAACACAACCTGAAGAAGCACCCGAAGACACGATTAAGGAAGATGATATGTTAGACATTCTTGAACAGGAAGTTGACGAAGATATAATTAATCCAACATCAGTAGGTTCTATAGTAAAGGAGAGGGGTCTAATCAATGAAGATAAGTTGTGGGACGAAGCTATGGCTAAAAAGGCCAAAGAAGACATGGAACTCTTCATTAAAAAGAAGAATGAAAATAAGTAGACTTAAGATTAATATAGAAGATGTGTATATTTCTAAACCTTTAGAAAAAGAAACACTCTTTAGGGTTATTAATGAGCATCACGGCACAATCCATTCGTTATATTTAATAACCAATGAGTTAAAGGCGATGCACTACTATCTTTCATTAGATGATCATCCAGATTATACAGTCTCAGCATATATTAGTGTTAATCACGGTTATTGTGGTAAAGCTAGGCAACAAATTGGCATCATTAAAAGTATGAGTCATAAACTAAAAACTAGAGCCTCTTATACAATCACTTATAAAATACTAAATAAGATATCAACAAGAGAGCTGTTTGCTTTTAAACATAGGACTACAAATAAAAATGAAATATATAAATTAATAGATATATTTTATAAGAAAACAGAAGAATTATGCAAAGCAAATACGTTTTAAAGGTAGGTCAATCCGGTGATTTAGTTAGGATCCTTCAGGAACTATTAGACATAGTTCCAGATGCTGAATTTGGCAATGCAACAAAAGCAAGCGTCATTAAATTTCAAAAAGAAAAAGGATTAAAGGCAGATGGTATAGTAGGACCTTTAACTTGGTCAGCATTGAACTATAATCCACTAGAACTAGAAGCAGATACTGATCTTACAACAGGTGCTTCATGGATTCAACAGTATCCATTACCTGAAGGTGAATTTGTTAAAGAGGTAACACATAAAGAATGGATATTCCTACACCACACTGCTGGTCGACACAATCCTAAAAAAGTTATTGATCAATGGGCGACTGACCAAAGAGGTAGGGTCGGAACACATTATGTTATTGGTGGAATTCCATGCGGCGCAGATGCTTCTAATTTAAAAGACGATGAGGCAGAATGGGATGGTAAGATTTTACAAGCAATTAAAGATGAATATTGGGGTTATCATTTAGGTGCAGTTAAATCCTCTAAAATGCACAAAGGTAGTATTAGTATAGAAATATGTTCAGCTGGTTATTTAACCGAAAAAGAGGATAAGTTTTATACTTGGTATGGTGCTGAAGTACACCCGTCACAAGTAGTTAGATTAGACACATCTTACAAAGACCACAAATACTATCATAAATATTCTGATGCTCAAATTAAAGCTGTTAAAGCACTGCTTTTATTACTATCAGATAAACACGGTATTAATTTAAAATCAGGTATACATGAGATGTTAAAGACTACTTCTAAACATGGAGCATCTCAATACTATCCAGTTTCTGGCAATCCTATTGTATTTAACTATAATGAAGATGCAAATATGGGTAAAATCAAAGGTGTTTTAACACATGGTCAGGTTAGAAAGGATAAGTCAGATATCTTCCCACAACATGAAATAATTTCATTATTGCTAAGTCTTTAATTGAAACCAATTTATATAATTGCATATAATTACTAAACAAATTAATATGTCAGAACAAACAACACAAGAGCAGGCAATGATTTCACCATTTGAAGAGGTTAAATCAATGACAGAATTACATGCTATTAATATTTTAATCCAAGCAGCTAATGCAGCTCAGGGTGCAGGAGTATTAAGTGTAAGAGATTCAGTATTTGTTGCAGCTGCAGCAGAATTATTAACCCAGCCATTCGCTGATAAACAAGAAAAATAATGAAGATTGAAGTATCAAACGGAGAGATCATTGACAAACTTACAATTCTAGAAATTAAACTTGATCAAATTAAAGATCAAGAAAAATTGGTTAACATTCAAAAGGAATACGATTATCTTAAAGAGATTGTAGATCAAATTTATACGGCTAGTGACTCAGTTGCTGAAGAACTTCAAGTATTACACACAGACTTGCTTAACGTTAATAAAACTTTATGGAATATTGAAGATTTTATTAGAGAACATGAGCGCGCTGAAAACTTTGGTTCAGATTTCGTTGAGTTGGCACGATCAGTTTATTATACAAATGATGATCGTTCTGATGTCAAGAAAAAAATTAATGTATTAACTGGATCTCTTTTTGTAGAAGAGAAATCATACGAAGCTTATTAATGTATGTCAAAACAAGTTGCGATCTGTATTGACACACCAGCATTAGGTGACACATTAGCTGCAATTCCTACACTTAGGAAATTGGCAAAGGCCTACGACTCGCAACTTATAGTTTTTTCTAGTAAACCATTCCTATTTGAGAATCATCCCTTAGTATCGAAAGCTCTTAAGCTTGATGATCCACTAAGAAATGATCCATCACTTAAAGTTTATCGTACGTTTATGCCAATTGTTGGTAAAGCGTACGATTTACGTGGAGAACAAGTAGAGTTTAGATCCTCTAATATGGATATTAGACAATTCCATGCAGTTTCATTGGGTTTTAGTTTAACTCAAGATGAGATGGAAATAGATCTCTATATTGAACGTGAACGCGATTTAGGCATTAAAGATTATGTTATAATTCACCCAACACATACTTGGCCAACTAGAACATGGGATCAAGCAAAATGGCAAGCATTAGTAGATCGCTTAAATGCAGAAGGAATTCCTGTTGTCGCAGTAGGTCGTGATTCACACGAAGTTGGTACATTTTCAGTAGATAAACCAGTGATGTCATTAGATATTAAATTAGGTGTCAATCTACTCAATGATCCAACTAATGATCCAGCTGAATTACGATGGATGATGAATCATAAAGCTCGAGCTATAGTTACTATGGACTCGGGTTTATTGCATATTGCTGGCACAACTGATGTTAATATTATTCAATTAGGCAGTTCAATAGATCCTAAATTAAGAGCACCATATAGAAAGGGTTCACAAGATTATAAATACAAATATGTTGGAGGGGGTTGTGATATCTTTTGTTCGAGTAATATGAAGTATAATGTTAAAGAACATGGTACTATTCAAGCTATTCCACCACAAATATACTGTTTAGAGAACAAACCTACATTTGAGTGTCACCCATCTGTTGATCAAACTTTTAATGCAGTTCTAGATCTATATGATGATTTGCCATTAGATCAAAATTATACCACAAATACTATGTCAGATAAAAAGAAACTCTTATTCCTAGCACCTCATTTAAGCACGGGTGGCATGCCACAATTTGTTTTAAAGAGAGTTGAGGCTATGTTAAAGGTACCAGATTATGAAGTACATCTAATAGAGTATACACAATACAGTAATATCTACAACGTTCAACGTGATCAGCTAATAGAGCTTTTAGGTGATAGATTCCATACAATTGGTTTTTTAAACTCTTTAGATATTACAGAAAGAGGTCAAAGACTAATTGAAAAGATTGAAGCTATTAATCCAGATATTATTCATATTGATGAATGTCCAGAATCGTTTGATGGTTTTAATAAACTAGATCAATCAGCAATGGATTGGTTATATGATAAACCGTGGAAGGTGGTTGAAACATGCCATAATATTTGGTTTAATCCAGGTGATAAGATCAACGATCCAGATATGTATGCTTTCTGTACTCCGTATCATTTAGAGACTTTTGAAACAAGAGGTGGATTAAAGCCAGTTATTGAGTATCCAATTATAGATAAGAGACCATCAACATTAGAGAAGGCAAAATCACGTGGTAAATTAGGTTTATCAATTGATAAGATTCATATTCTTAATGTAGGACTTTGGACTTCTGGTAAAAATCAAGCAGAGGGTGTTGATATTGCTAGAATTGTTGAAGCTAATTGGCCTGGTAAATATCACTTTCATTTTGTAGGTAATCAAGCTGAAAACTTTGAACAGTATTGGGGACCTATCATGAATAAGTTACCAGACAATGTTACTGTTTGGGGCGAAAGAACAGATGTTGATACTTTTATGAGTGCATGTGACGCATTTATGTTTAACTCGACATGGGAGTGTAGTCCACTTGCATTGCGTGAAGCAATCGGCCACGGTCTAATTACATTCTCTAGAGATCTACCACAATATAAGGACATGTTTGCACCTTACATTGTTCCATTCACTGATGACCTCCATGAAAATGTTGATCAATTAATCAAAACACTCCAATCATCCGAGGCACGAGGAAAAAATATCCCAGCACAAGAACTAGAACGCTTCACACAACAACATATCGACTGGTACCAACAGGTCCTCGAGACCCCAAGAGGCCCCAAAGTGGCACCAAGCCGCCGAGAACCTCGATGGAGATTAGAGTACCAGGACGGGCCGAAATTAACTATTGAAGAGGCAGGCTCAGAAGCACTACGAGCTGAATTTTGGGATGGCACCGACCTAGTTTGGCAAGCCACAGACTTAAAGACTGATCACTGGTACAAGCCTGCAAGAAACTGGTGGACTGAGTGGACTCTGAAACTTTACAGTAACGATCGACTGATTCATACAGAGACCCTGAGCCTAGAAGACCAAGTATTAACAGTGGTGATGGCAAGCTCATCACTCGGAGACACTCTGAGCTTTATGGGACAGCTACACACTGTGATTGACACACATAAACTATCACGAGTGTATGTGAAGACACACAAGCCCTGGCTGTTTGATAAGGCCTGGTACCTTGAACGTAACATAGAGATCATTGATTGGTCAGTGCCTAACAAGGGTGCGCTGATGACTATCGGAGTCTTTTATACCATGGAACAACCATGGAATCGAGCAGAACACAAATACGACTGGAGGCAAATACCCTTGGGTAAAATCGCCGCAGACCGAATGGGCGTTGAGTACGTAGAGCAAAGACCTCAACTGGCGCCCGAATTTTTAACTAAGCCTAAAAACCCCGCGCGAAAGCCTTCAGTAGTCATCGCTACTCAAAGTACAGCTCAAGCCAAATATTGGAATAATCCAACTGGTTGGCAAGAGACCATTGATTGGTGTAATGCTAATAATGTAGATGTATACCACGCTAGTAAAGAGGGCACAGATCTAACTGGCATTAAACAATTACCAGAAGAACTAGCATTAGTAGCAAGTGCTATCAATGAGGCTAGTTGTTTTATTGGAATTTCCTCTGGCTTATCTTGGTTTGCATGGGCACTTGGAGCTAGGGTGATTATAGTTAGCGGATTTACTGATCCTTATGTGGAATTTGAATCAGCTACTTATATTAATAACCACCAAGCCTGCCATGGTTGCTGGGGTTGGGATGTCTTTGATAAAGGTGATTGGAACTGGTGTCCAGCCTGGAAAGGCACGCGTAGACAATTTGAGTGTACTAAAACAATTGGTTCAGACAGAGTAATAGAAGCAATAAGCAAACAATTATACGGATAGGATATGAAACCAATTAACCCATACTTTTGGACCAGACTAAATGGAGAACTAGCCTATAGGAATTTAGAAGCAGAAGAATCAAAGTGGAATCATGATATTTTTAATTCATGGCACTTAGGAAAAATAGACGAGGCTATTGTTATCTATTATGAGATTTATGATTGCGTAAATGGCGGTTACACTGATGATAGCATTTATCAAAAGGATGATGTCATTATTAAACCAGGCGATCGTGTACTTGATGTTGGTGCAAATATAGGTATTTTTGCCAGATTTGCTGCAGATAAGGGTGCTAGTAAGATCTATTCATTTGAACCTGTACAAGAAAACTTTCAATTGTTATCTCTTAATAGACCAGAACAATGCGAGGCGCATAGACTTGCAATTTCAGATACAGATAATCAATCTATTAATATTGCATATACAGCTAATGCGCCAGGTGGCAGTTCTATATTCCAGCACGATGATGGTGTTTTACAAAATGTAATGTCTATGTCTTTAGATACTCTTATTAATAATGGTATTGTAGAAGGTGTTGACTTTATGAAAATGGATATTGAAGGTGCTGAAGTACATGCATTTAGAGGTATTAGTGATGCAAACTTATCTAAGGTAAGATGTATTGCTATGGAAATGCACCTTAATGTTATTGGTGAAGACGGTTCTAAAGAAATTTATGATCGTTTACACGGTCTCGGATTCACATCATTCACTATATTTAACCCGGCAGGTGATAACATCTGCTTCTTTGCCAATCAAAAACTAATAAAATAATAAGATATGAGAGCAGTAGTTACAGGAGGTGCCGGATTTATCGGTAGTCATTTAGTTAAAAAACTATTAAGCAATGGATATTACGTAACGGTCTTAGATGATTTTAGTACAGGTGATATGGACAATTTAGAACCTCATCCAAACTTGATGATAGAAGTACGAGATATTACAGTAGATGAATTACCTGCCATACAATTTGATACTCTATTTCATTTAGCGGCACCTGTTAGTGTACCTGAGAGTTTAGAGGATCCAATGAAGTATTGGACAGGTATATGTGTTGGCAGTCGAAGAGTAATTGATTGGGCATATGAGATGGGAGCTAAAACAGTGGTCGCTGCTAGTACCGCAGCAGTTTATGGTGATTCTATTGATGTACCACTCAAAGAGTCGTCACAACCACAGCCAATGAGCCCATACGCCGAGTTTAAGCTGGAAATGGAATACATGCTAGCCAGTTACAATAGGCCCGAATTCAAATGCAGTGCATTAAGATTCTTTAATGTTTTTGGTGAAGGTCAAAGGTCTACTGGTGGTTATAGAAGCGCAGTACCTATTTTCTTAGAACAATATCAATCTTTTAAACCTATTACTGTAACAGGTGATGGTTCTCAAACTAGAGATTGGATTTATGTAGGTGATATAGTCAATGCGCTTATAGAACAATCCAACTCAGAATATCAATCAGATATGCCAGTCTATAACGTTGGTAGCGGGGCTGAAACACAGGTTATAGAAGTAGCAGAAGCATTAGGTGGCGAAATAATCCATATTGAAAAAAGAGATGAACCACATAGATCATGTGCTGATATATCGCTTATTACTAATCAACTAAAGTGGAGACCTGAAACAAATTTACTTTCGTGGATACAACATATTAAATAATAATTATAATGAAAAAGAAGGAGAAGAGAGTAGCTGTTCATGCAGAATTAAGAAAGGAAAGCATCACATTTGATGGTTATCTTAAATATGAAGTTACTATTAAGAATGAAAATGGAGAGTTGGAAAAAGTTCCAGCTTATGGCAAAGATCTTCAAGATGCACTAAGTAGAGTTGTTCATGATGAGAGAGTTATTAATCTAGAATCTAAGATTGTTAATAAATTACCAGATTTTGGGTGGGTTGTAGCTTGGTTCTTAGGATTTGCTTTGATAACATCAATATTGTATTACAATATACAGAGTAAATATGTGGGCTTTTATTTGATAGGAGCAATTGGGCTTTATACATTATCAACACTATCAATAACTAATTGGTTTACACTAAGAAATAAAATAAAATAAATGAATAGATTCGGTTTACTATTATTATGTCTATTATCTTTTTCAGTTTTTGGACAAAATGTATTAGAAATTAAAACAGACATATTTACAGTAACATACTCTGAGATATTCCAGCAACCATTAAAAATTTCATATAAAGTTGAGTGCACTGGAGGCGATGCTAGTAGATTAGGCATGTCTTTTAAAAATTATCCAGGTGTAATAACTTCAGACGATGCAGATTATATTAATAATGTATGGGATAAAGGCCATCTAGCGCCAGCTGCAGATTTTAACTGCAATGAAGATATGCTTAAAAGTACATTTACATATCTAAATTGTGCACTACAACACGAAGGTCTTAATCGTGGACCATGGAAAGAATTAGAAAGATTTGAAAGAGATCTAGCTAAAATATATGCATTTGTCAGTGTAGTAGTTACTGTGCATTTTGAAGATAAACCAGAAAATTGGTTAAAAACAGGAGCACTAGTACCTATTGGATTTACAAAAACTATTTGGTGTGATGGTGAAAGATTTGATTTTTATTTTCCAAATAAAGACGTTGCTGGCCACGATTGGATAGAATATAAAACTAATTAATTATGATAAAAGGAGTAATAGCAGGTAACTTTGATGTGATGCATCCCGGTTACATTAAGATGTTTAAAGAAGCGGCTAATAACTGTGACTGCTTAATAGTAATGCTACATACAGATCCTTCTATTGAAAGACCACATAAACTAAAACCTATCCTAAACGTAGATGAAAGAATAGAAATGCTATCGGAACTTAAATCTATATGCGGTGTTCATATTTACACATATGAAGCTCAGTTATTAGATCTATTAAAATTGGGAGAGTTTGATATTAGATTTTTAGGTGATGACTATAAAGGTAAACCATTTACAGGTGATAATCTCAATATTCCTATTCATTATTTAAACAGAGATCATGGTTGGTCTACTACGAAATTTAAAACACTAATAGCAAAGACAATAAAATAAATGGAATTAATATCGACACATCCTGTTAAGAAATCAGATTTAGGATTTCATGGCAATCTTTTCGGAGGAAAGTTGCTCGCATGGGTCGACGCTGCAGGTGCTGCATATGCTTCACAGGTTTGTGATACACCAAGAATGGTAACAGTTCTTATTGAAAAATGTGTTTTTGAAAAACCAGCAAAAGAAGGGCATCTGCTTAAAATTTATGGCGCGGTTGAAAAGATAGGCAACTCTTCAGTTACTTTAAAAGTTGAAGCCAGATCCCATAATGTATACAATGGCAGGCAAGCCATAATCTTATCGACGCATATTAAGTTTGTTCGTATAGATGAGCAAGGCGATGCTATACCGATTAGTAGTAGAGTTAAAGCAAAATATACATCTGATATATAAGATAAGGAGTAATTAACCTAAATAAAATTAAATAATCATGAGCAATGTAGAGAAGTTCCTAATGTTATTTTCGGAATTCGATATGTTAGTCGAAGAAAAAACAACACATACGCCTAAAAAATCTAGAGCATCTGATAATATACAAATTAGCCAAACCAAGGCGGAACTTAAAAAAGCGCTTAAGAGATTAACTGAAGAATACAACAGAGCCAAGAAATCATTTAAACATAATAAATTAAGTAGACAAGAATTATTTGATTTTGAATGGAGGCTTTTTGAATTACAAGAAGAAATCAAAAGACTAGACGACGAAGCAAAATCACAATGAAACACCTAAAAAATTACAATCAATACATTACTGAAAAGTTTCTAGAGACTAGATACTCAGCTGGTCTTGCGATTGTATATGATGGTAAAGTTTTATTAGGTCATAGTACTGGTAGAAAACCAGGTACTGGATATGGTATATCTAAGGGTGGTATTGACAAAGGTGAATCTAATTTAAAAGCAGCAATCAGAGAAACCAAAGAGGAGTTCGGTATTAAAGTTCCAAAATCACTAATAGACAGAAATGAACATACATTTGTTGTAACTTCTAGAAAATATAAGTACAATAAAGTAGTTTATTATTACGTAGTACAGATAACTGATCTTGCACAAATAGGTCTAAAAGACCTTGTAGTTCCTAAAGGGCAATTACAAGTTGAAGAGGTTGATGAGGCTAGATTTATGGATAGAAATGAGGCCACTAAATCTATTATGCTAAGTCAACAAGCTGTTCTACAAAATCTAATAGGAATGGGATTAATATGAAAGAACTAATCGGACAATATATAACAGAGTGGGGATGGTTAACCACAGTCGCTATTATCACATTTGCATTTAAAGATCTTGTATCTAATTTTGTAATAGGTGTGCAGTTTTTATATGGCAATGATTTTAATATAGATGATGTAGTTTATATTAAAGGTGCTAAGAAAGCTAGAATAGTTAGGCAAAACATATGGAAGACTACATTCTATGTTTATGGACATGATAGAAAATTTATCGTACCTAACAATATGTTGTGGCGATTAGAAATAGAAAAAGAAATACCTAAATCAGATGAAACACGTTAATACTTTTAAATTATTTGAAGATGCACAAAAAACTCTAGAGTTAAATGCTAAGATTAGAGAATTAGATTCAAAAAGAAACGAGCAAAAGGCAAAGGCAGCCGACACTGCTAAAAAACAAAGAGAAGAAGATGATCCTTTAAAATCTGAATTACTAGCCCTTACTGCACAAAAATTAGCAATGCAAGCTGAAATCACAAAAATAGACATAAAGATGTCAGCTATAAAAATAAAGCAAGAGGCTAAAAAATAAACTTTTGGAGTTTAGTCCATATAAATTAAGATGAAATACGTTAAACATTACGAAGAATACTTAAATGAAGTTAATAGAGCTGGTAAACCTTACCATGGTTCTAAGATACTCGTATTTGATCTTGATGATACTCTTGTAATTTCTGCTGCTAAGATTAAAGTTTGCAATAAAAAGACTGGTGAATGTTACTCATTAACACCAGAGGAATTTAATACTTATGAAAAGGGTGAACATGAAGAATTAAACTTTGATGAGTTTAAATCTTTAGAAATCATGAAAGCAGGTAAGTTAATTGATTACTACCTTAAAATATTTAAAGAGGCTTATAGATCTAAATTGGCAGTAGGAATTGTTACAGCTAGAGATGATCGTAAGATGATTTACAAATGGCTAAGAGAACATGTTGGATTTAGAATCGACAATGATTTAATTTTTGCAGTTAATGATCCAGTACACAAATTCAAAGGTTCAATCTCAGACCGTAAGAAAGAAGCCTTTAAAGCTTTAATAGAAATGGGATATAACGACCTACAATTCTATGACGATGACGATGCTAACCTAAGATTAGTTAAATCACTTGAAGATGAATACGATGGGATAAATATATCAACAATAAAAGCAATAAAATAAAATGGGCACATTCGGAGACATTAGAAATAACTTTCAAATAGCTTTAGATAAAGTACAAAGATTAAATGAACTTGATTTTAAAGACAAGTCTGAGTTTGATGAATATAAATCAAAGCATGACATGCGCGATACAACAGAAGTTACTATCGATGGAAAATCAATGAAAGTTGGAGACGTTGGAAAAAATACTAATATTAAAAACAAGTTAGAGAAGAAGATTAAAGGTATTCAAGGTGAATATAAGCGTATTGCATTCGATAATGAAGAAGATGCTAAAGTTTTTCCGGAAACATTTGATAAATTATTAGCCGGCGAAAAATTAACTGATGAGGAATCTAAAATGGTTGCTAAATATGCTAAAATAGCAACTACAGATAAAGGTGATACTTTAAAAATATATTTTGCTTCTAATTCTCCGGGGAACTTTTTACAAGGTGGTAGAGAAAAAGCTTTACAAATGTCAGATAAAGATGGTTCTTTACAAAAAGATATGATAGAAAATGGTATGGAAACTACACCATCAATGACATCTGGCAGTATTCCTGCTAAAATAGGAAGTAAACAAATAAATCCTAATAAATTAGCTGCAGGCAAAACTAGAAAGGTTAAAGTAGAAAAGGATGTTGACAAAGACGGTAATATACAATCTATTGTAATTGATGGTAAAAAGATGTCAAGAATGTCTAAGCCAGACCCAGTCAAATTAGAAAATGCTCTTACTAAGCAAAATCCAGATCTAAACGAAGATCAAATCAAATCTCTTGCTAAAAGAACTAATAGAGCTATTGAAAGAAATAACGAACAGTTGTCAAGAATGGCAGACATGGAAGATCTTGAAGTATTAGAGCCTGTTTCGGGCTTAGAAGGATTAAGTCAAAAAGAAGCAGCTGATAAAATTACAAAAGAATATAGTACTAAGATCGCTGATGAAGTTGAAAAAATGTTAGGTGATAATCCAACAAAAGCAGAACTTGCAGTTGTAGATAAAATGAAAGCATTAGCAGATATTGAAGACGCTGCGGAATATGAAGCAGCGTGTATCGATGCATTGAGTGCTATGGATGGGGTTGATTCGATGAGAAAAGGATCTTCTGATTTATTAGAATCATATGCTTATATTTGGATGAATAAAAAGGGTATTAAAACTGTATTGCCAGCAGGTGAAACATTCCCGGTCTCTGATATTATCACAATGGGAGGTGATATTGATTTAAACGATCTAGATCCTAATGATCCTGAGTATGCTGATAAAATAGCAATGCAAGGTTTACCATTTGTAGTTAACTTAGAATCTTCGGGTGGTGTTTCAGTTAAGAAAGATGGGGGTGCGGCTTCTGCAGCAAAGAATAAAATCGATGAGAGTATTTTTAAAAATAAAGAAACCAATAAGCAATTACATGCACTAACAGATAATCATAATTCATTTTTAGGAACTACAGCAGAACCTACTACACCTGAAACTATTGAAAAGGGTCAGAAAGTAATGAATGACACTCAAAAATGGGCACAAGATTCTGGTATTTTACCAGATGATTATAAACCAATGTATGGTGGTAGAACACCAGCTCAATGGGCTGAAGATACTCTTAAATCATGGGAAGAAGATGGAAGAGGTCCCTTTGCAGCTCATCAATTAAAGGCATTAGAAATGCACGCACATCAAGCTATTTTATTAGCTGACATACATAATGCAGAGTTAACTGAACAAAAATACGGTAATATTAATGGATCTACCAAAAAGAAAGATGCAGGTTTTAATGTTACAGATGGTATTAATGATGCTTCCTTAATGGCACCTTCTTTAAACCCAGGTTTTAAATTTATAAAAGGTAAAGATGGAAATATGATTCCGCGACCTAACGCTATTTATTCTGCAAATCTAGAACATGGTGAATGGGATCCTGAGCAAGAAAGATTTGTTTCTACTAAAAAGAAGAAATAATAATGACACCTGAAGAGTGGAAACACTACATCGATACTGGAGAAGTTCCAATGCATTTCTTTAAATCTATGGTAGAATCTATCAAAGCTGGTGATAGACTCAATCAACAGCACCTTGCAGTTTATCAATCACATGGGCCAATTATCGAAATGATGTTGACCAAGAAATAAACTAACTCTAACTACGTCATATAATAATCATAAAAAGATTATGAAATGGAAAATTACACTTATATACTAGGTCCTTGCAGTATTGAAAGCGAGGCAAATTTCACAACAGTTGCTGAAGCGTTGTATCCTCTAATGAAGGACAAAGACTGGTACCTTAAAGGCAGCTTCGATAAAGCTAATCGTACTTCAATTCATTCTAACCGAGGTCCAGGCCTTGAGGAAGGTATTGAAATTATGCGAAACGTTAAAGCTAAATTCGAAGGTATTAGAATTGTTACAGATATCCACGAACCTAGCCAAGCTCAGCCCCTATCAGAAGTGGTTGATGTAATTCAGATCCCAGCATTCCTATGTCGACAAACAGATCTATTAGTAGAGTGTGCAAAACACTTCAACATTATTAATGTTAAGAAAGGACAGTGGTTATCAGCAGATGCAATGAAACATGCGGTTACTAAAATCAAAGAAGTAAATCCAGATTGTCAAGTATGGGTAACTGAAAGAGGTTCTAACTTTGGATACGATAGACTTATTGTAGATTTTAGAGGTGTAGATGTTATGAAACAATTTGCCGATAAAGTTATCTTTGATTGTACACATTCTACCCAAATGGCAGGTGATGGAATTACAGGTGGAAGCAGAAAACTAGCTAAGCAGTATTCTTTGGCTGCACGTATATTTGAATACGACGGAGTCTTTGTTGAAACACACCCAGATCCTAATAATGCTATCTCAGATGCTGGCAGTCAAGTAGAATTGGATTGGATGGTAGACAACATTAAAGATATCTAAAAAAATATTAAGAAAAACAGTTTTTTTAAAAAACAAAATAAAAAAACACGATATATAGTATAAGAGAACGATAACGTTCTTGTCTCTAAAAATAATGTGTTTTATTATGGCTGAATTCATTCCAGAAGTTGTGGCTACTTCTGAGAACGATTCAAAAACCGTAGAAGTTACAGGTGTTAAAAACAATTCAATCGTTGAAGTTAACGTGAGCGAATTGTATGACGCTGCGGATGATTACGCTAATTGGGTCCATTTCGGGGTCGGTGGTCCAGCTTAAACAAACTCAAAAGAGCACTAGAAATAGTGCTCTTTTCTTTTTATGAAACAAAAGACGGATAAATAGTATAATAAACAGTATAACAAAACAAAAAATTTAAACATTATGAATACTACATTAATTATCGTATTAGCAGTTGTCGCTGCTGCCGGAGCTTACTTCTTTTTAGTATCTAAGGGTAAAATTAAAGACACAGATGGGGATTTTATTCCAGACGCAGTCGAAGATAAAGCGAAGGCTGTAAAGAAAGAAGTTAAATCTAGAGCGAACGCTGTTAAAGCGCAAGTTAAAGATTTAAAAGTGGTAGCTGAGTTAGCAGCGGATGAATTACAAGATGTTGTTGAGGCAGCAAAAGGTAAAAAGTCTAACGCTAAAAAACCAGCCCCTAAGAAAAAACCAATTGCAAGCGGAGGCGGTGCTGGTAAAGTAAGAAAGCCTAGAGCTAAAAAAGCAGTAACTAGTGGTTCTGGATCTGGTTCTGGATCTGGAAATATTGGCGGTGCTGGTAAAGTTAAAAAATCTAAATCATCTGGTAAAGGTGCTGGCAAAAAAGTAACTTCTGGATCAGGTTCTGGATCAGGCGGTGGTGCAGGTAAAGCTAAGAAATAAGAATATATAAAGTAAAAATATACACATTAACATATGTCATCATTTATTAATTTTAATAATAGAGGTTCTGTGCTTGAAAATAAATATTCAGCTGAGGTAATTAAAACCGCTCTATTAAAGTCAGAAACTAAAAGTTCTGCAAAGGCTGAAAGTCTTACTAAAAATATCAAAGAACCAGTATCTCTAAATGAGGCACTTGTATTTTTTACTGATAAATTGGGTGCTATTAAGCAACTAAATCAATCTATCGTTGAGGTTAACGAAGGTAGAGTTAAACAGTTTGAAATGGATTATGCATCCATGGTTAAAGATATCAAAAAAGGTTACGGTTGGATTGATCCAGAATACGTAGCACAAACTTGGGATAATTCAAGTGATTCTATTGATTTTGAATTAGTTCGAGATGAACTTTTTGATAGATTAATCGCTGCTGGTTTATTGGCACATGCAGACGATAATAATCCAGAAAAAGCAGGTAAGAAAATTAAATCAGCTAAAGAACTATATGTATTGGAGAGCGCTACAATTTCTGAGAGCGCTACTAAGCAATTGGCCGATGAAGAAAAATTCGAACTATACACAGCAACTCTTAAAAACAAAACAGCAACTCTTAAAGCTACTACTACAACTAAAACATGGGACGATGGAGTGCCTGTCTTAAAGTATTTAGCAAGAGGTAGTGCTAAACCAACACAAGTTAATATTAATGGATCATTCGAAGTAGCACATGACGTTGCTAGAGGTTGGTTCTATTTTACAGACGGTAGAAAATGGTTTGGTCTACACATCGAAGATGGTTATGGTGATTCTGATGATTTACCATTCAATATGGAAGTTAAAGAATCAGTAGTTGCTGAAGCTAGATTTGTAAAAGATTTCAATAGAGATGTTTTAAAGGCTAAAACAAAAGAAGAAGTTTTAGAGCTTTACCCAAACGCTGAATTCTTTATTGGTAAATCAGATCATTTCTTTGGAGAATTAGATGATAATTTATTCTTTAAAGCATATTACACTAAAGCACAAGAAGAATTTGAAATCAAATCTGTTTATTCTGAGAAAAACAGTAACTATGTTCACTTATATAATGAATCGCTGGTTTATGAAAACTATGAGGTTATCTATAGCGATGGCATAAGTGCAATGAAGAAATTCAGATCAGAAGCTCAAGCTATTGACTTTATGAAGAAGGAGATTGCTTCTAACAAAAAACTAAGAGATATTGCAGTTTATAAGCCAGGTATGCATTCAACTACCCAAACTGAATTAGTCGTTTCTTTCTGGGGCAATGGTTCTTATTTAGACAACGTTTCTAAGAAAGATCCAAAATTAGCTGCTAAGAAATTAGAAGAATCAGTAGTTACCGAAGGACGTTCAGTTAACAAGATCCAAAAAGAATGGAATCAAGTTACTACTGACATGATTCAAAAGGTGGCAGCATGGAAAGCTGCTGAAGGAGATAGAAAGGCTGAAATCTTAGAAGAATTAAAAGCACTAACTGCTAAAAAGAAAGCATTAGAGTCTGAATTAGACGTAGCAGTTGCTGGAAAAGACAAAGATGTACAATTAGTAGTTTCAGAAGGAAATGCATTCGGTGCAGCAAGAGCAGAAGCAATTGCTAAAGGTGAAAAGACATTTAAAGTTGACGGAGAAGAACATGACGTTGAAAGCGCTGATAAAGAGGATAAGGAAAATGCAGAAGAATTTGTAAGCGAACGTAGCGCATTCTTAGCAGCCAGAGCCAAGGCTATTCAAGAAGAATCGGATGAGTTTGAATTTAACGGTAAAACATATCCAGTAATTTATGAAGGTAATGCATTCGGTGCAGCAAGAGCAGAAGCAATTGCTAATGGTGCATCTACATTCACTGTTGATGGTGA
>Ga0102814_10000765_pt1 | contig 23141 bp, 23 predicted proteins | sample ColrivemetaGS741_FD_79112 | JGI IMG/M metagenome (GOLD analysis project Ga0102814, IMG submission 79112) | Estuarine microbial communities from the Columbia River estuary - Flood tide ETM metaG S.741 | ecosystem: Environmental > Aquatic > Marine > Intertidal zone > Estuary | place: USA...
CCGATCCTCGAAAACCGCGCCAAGGCCCTGCTGTACTTCATGTTTACCATCGGTCGCCTGTTTGGCAAAACCCTCAAGACTTCAGCGCTGTCGGCTGTTCGGTTTGTACTCGCCCCCAAGGCTAGCCGGGCATTCCTGGGCTTTGCGGCGCTGGCTAACAGCCGCCTGTTCAAGGGCAATATTCATTTTCAGGCACTGGGCACCAATTTCCGGATCTGGTCCGACGGCATCGTCAGTCCATTATTCGAGGAGCTGGATTCCACCTGTCGGTTGATCGCCAAAGAATACGATGATGTGGAAGGCCGGCTGGCCCTGCTTAACGATCCGGCTTTTATCCAGCAGTTTCGGGCGGAGTGGCATCATGGCCGGCGCGGCCGCAACCTGGCACATCTGAAAACCCGGCTGGGCCTACCGGATAAGTTGGTGGTGCGCGATCTGCAGCGGATGATTTTTGACGGCGCCCCGGTACCCGAATGGGAAGGGGAGAGCCTGCAGGCAGTGTATGAGCGCCTGGACCGCTACCAGTGCGGCGCCAGCTATGAGGCGCGCTCGATAGCTGAGAGCGATGCCTTTGACAAGTTTCCGCGGCCCATTAACGACGATGCGGAATTCATGCTGCATATGATGCGCGCCTACGACAAGAGCTTCCGCTTCTACGTGGATGTGGCCAATGTCGACAAAGTCGGGGTACTGCCGCTGCTGCTGGATAAGAACACCATGCCTGGCTTCAATGACTCCGGTGCCCACATCACCAATATGGCGTTCTTTGACGGCAACCTCATGTCGCTGAAGCTGGCCCAGCAGGACTCACTGCAAACCGTGAGCACTATGGTCAAGCGCCTCACCAGCGAACCGGCGGCATTTTTTGGGGTTGATGTGGGCACCCTGGAGATCGGCGCCCAGGCGGATATCGTGTTGATCGACCCCGAGGCCCTGCAGACCTGGGACGACAACAGCAATCGCCTGTTCCAGTACCGGGAGTTATTTGAGCACAAGCAGATGGTCAGTCGTTCAGACGGAGTGGTGACTCATGTACTGATTCACGGTGAGCCGGTATGGCAGGATGGCGACTTCACCGAGACCCTGGGCCAGCGGCCGCTGGGGCGGGCGTTGAGGGCCGCCTGAACCGCCCGCTTTTGCCATCAAAAATTCAAAGGGTCAGAGTCCTTGAAACTTTGATTTGCTGGCACTCCAAGTGGTTATATTTCTTGAGTTTCAAGGACTCTGACCCCTTGAATTCTAGTAGCCGGCTTGCATGTTGACGATATTCAGCAGCGGCTCCCCGGCCATATAGCGGCGCAGGTTCTCCGCGGCAATGATGGCCGTGCGGCGAATATTGTCCATGCCGGCGCCCGATACATGGGGGGTGATGATCACATTATCCAGCTGCCACAGCGGACTGTCGGCGGGCAGGGGCTCAGGGTCCATCACGTCCAGGCCGGCGCCGTAGAGCTGTCCGGATTGCAGTGCCTTTACCAGATCGGCGGTTACCGTACTCTCGCCGCGGCCCACGCTGATAAACATGGCGCCGGGTTTGGTGCTGGCAAAGAACTCCTCGTTGAACAGGCCCCTGGTTTCATCAGTTAACGGCAGGGCATTGACGATCACATTAGCCTGCGCCGCCAGCTCCAGCAGTTCATCCTGCATGCCCACATGTTCAACATAGTCGGGGCCGTCGCTGGAAGAGTTGCGCACGGCGATGACTCGCATTCCCAGGCCGTGGGCTCGCCAGGCGATCTGGGTGCCGATGCCGCCCAGGCCCACTACCAGCATGGTCTTGCCCTCGATCTCGCCAAAGCTGACTTGCTCAGCCAGTGCCCGGTCCCACTTGCCTGCCGACTGGGCCCGCTGATAGGCGGGCAGGCCCCGCGCCAGTGACATCATCATGGCGATAGTGTGCTCGGCGATGGTTGGTCCAGACAGACGCTTGTTGTTAGTGAATACACGGCCTTCGATCTGGTCTGGCGAAAGATCGGCACAGCGGTCCATCCCCACGGTATAGTTGTGCACCCACAGTAGCGATTTGCTGGCATCCCTGATCAGCGGCAGCGTGCAGATGCCGATCACAGCGTCCGCGCCGACCAACATGGCGTCATCAGGCTGCAGGTTTGCCGAGGTATCAACCACCAGTTCAGCGGTGCCGGCCAGCATGCGCAGGTGCTGTTCATAGCCCGGCAATATCGTCGACATCATCGCCGGGACACTCACCACAATCCGGCGAGGGTTCCAGCCCGGGTTATCTGAAACCGGGGTAGGGCTCTCTGTCAGATCCAGTTCGGCAATGATCTGCAGTGCTTCGGGATCGGGGTTGGGCTTGATGGGTTGGGCTTGGGCGAACGTGCTGCAAAAGGCGATAACTGTGACAAGTGTGGCGATGTTCAGGTAGTGCATAACAGATTCCAGCGGGTTTCGGCCAGCTTACTGAAAAAGACCGGGAACTTCGAGTCTGTTGTGCGGGATTTATATGTCCAGAATCGGGATAGTGGTGTTGGCTGGCCTGTCAGGGTCAACCATTGAATGGGTCTATTGTTGAATCTATACTCGCGTTCCCCTAGCCGGCATAGCTCAGTTGGTAGAGCAGCGCATTCGTAATGCGAAGGCCGGAGGTTCGACTCCTCTTGCCGGCACCATTGTTGGTACTCGCCCGTCCGGTCTGAATGAGGCGACTAGTCCCCAGGTCTGGCAGTATCTTCATTCAGAACTTCCTCGCGCCAGTCGGCACCCATTTTTTCTTCAATATAATCGCGCATGAACTGCCTTATTTTCTGTGAGGGGGTAACGTCCTCCAGTGCGCAAAGTCTTTCAAAGGCTGTTTTCTTATTTGGATCGACCAGTAGCGTCAATCGGGCAGTGCGCTTTTCCATAGTAATGACTCTATAAATGGCCTGTCAGGGTTTGTGCCCCCGGGCCGTGCTGCATCAGGCTTGAAACCAGGTTTTTCGGAATCACGTCGATATCGCCTCAATCCGGGCTGTTGGAGTGAGTTGTATTGTGTGTTAATTTGATTAACATACTATTACATTAAAAATGGTAATAGAAGCCCCAGTCAGAGGTCGGCGCATGACCCATAGAGCTCACTTGTTTTCATTGCGCATCGGCCACGCCCTGCGGGAAGCGTGTTTTGGGAGTGAGCCCTACAGCCTGTCTCGACTGCAAAGAGATGTGATGGCGGGGGTAGCTGTCGGGATTATTGCGATTCCGCTGGCAATGGCATTAGCGATAGCCAGTGGTGTGGCGCCGCAGTATGGGCTGTATACGGCCATCATCGGCGGGTTCGTTATTGCCTTGACCGGTGGCAGTCGGTTTAGCATCTCCGGGCCGACTGCAGCCTTCGTGGTCATTCTCTATCCAATTGCCCAGCAATATGGGCTCGCGGGCCTGCTGCTGGCGACTATTTTGGCCGGGTTGATGTTGATCGCCATGGCCTACGCGCGCCTGGGCCGCTTCATTGAATATATTCCCGAATCGGTAACCCTCGGGTTTACCGGTGGTATTGCTATTGTGATCGCCACGTTGCAGTTGAAAGACTTTTTCGGACTGTCTTTTCAGGGAATGCCGGAACACTACGTCGACAGGGTCTGGTTGCTCTGTACGTCCATTGGCCAGTTTGACAGTGCAAGTGTGCTGGTCGCCCTGGCGACCCTGGGAATAATGCTCTATTGGCCCAGACTCAGGACAGCGATTCCGCCACATTTGCCTGCCGTGGTATTTGCGAGTCTTTTGAGCGTGCTTCTTGCCAATGCGGGATACGACGTCGATACCATCGGCTCTCGGTTCAGTTACCTCATGCCGGACGGCTCAACTGGCATGGGGATTCCTCCTTACCTGCCAGGCTTTGCCTGGCCATGGGAGCAGCCGGGCCCCGGCGGCCAGCCGTTCGAATTCAGCTGGTCTTTAGCTGTCAGCCTGCTTCCCTCGGCTTTCGCAATCGCGATGTTGGGTGCGATTGAGTCCTTGCTATGCGCGGTGGTACTGGATGGGATGACCGGAAAGCGCCACAGCGCGAATAGCGAACTCCTTGGTCAGGGTCTGGGGAATATCATTGCTCCATTCTTTGGCGGTATTACTGCAACCGCTGCTATTGCGCGCTCGGCGGCCAATCTTAAAGCGGGGGCGGAGTCTCCGGTAGCGGCTATGGTTCACGCCCTGGTGGTGTTGCTGGGGCTGGTGGCTCTCGCACCCCTGTTGGCCTATCTACCGATGCCGGCCATGGCGGCACTATTGATCGTGGTCGCCTGGAATATGAGTGAGGCGCCGAAATCACTGCATCTGGTCAAGCACGCTCCGGCATCCGACATTGCTGTTTTTATTACCTGCCTGATGTTGACCGTTTTCTTCGATATGGTAATCGCGATTACTGCGGGTGTGCTGCTGGCCTGCATTCTGTTTGTAAACCAAATGGCAGCGATGACGAGAATGGCCGACATTACCGACAATAAAAAGTTGGTCGATCTACCTGTTCCTGATCAGTGGGCAGTTCTGAAAATCAACGGTCCGTTGTTTTTCGCTGCCGCAGACCGTATTTTCGGTGAGATATCGGCCAGTATGGCCACGCTTGATGGTGTCATTCTTTATATGGATGGTGTAACTCTTCTCGATGCCGGGGGCGTTGCTGCAATGAACAAATTAATCACCGCCTGTGCCAGGGAAGGGAAACAGGTCTATTTTGCCGAGCTGCAATTTCAACCTTTAAAAACACTGGCCAGAGCGGGCGTCGAGCCCGTAACCGGTGTGACAGCCTTCTACCCAACGCTCAGTGAGGCGATTGAGCAATTCAGCTGAATTGGAGCTACGACTATGAAAATAACAAAAGCCAGGGTTAAGTTTCAGGCAAACTATTTTGGTTTTGCAGAAATCAGGAAAAATCCTGGCAATATCAGCGAGTACATTGCCATGCTTTACAGCCGGGATGGCAAGTCGTATATGCTCTGTCATGAAAATGATACGGTGCTATCTTCTAAGGAATTAGAGCAACTGGTACTGATGTTAAAAGAGGTTGGATTCAGGAAGGCGAAAATATATTTCTAAGCTGCGATATAACTGACCAATACACCCAGTCCGGTACTATCTTTGAGGTCCCCTTGGGTGTTTATGTCATCCATTCGCGCTTGTTAGCGTATAGTCGCATCAGCGCATACCCCACACGTCGAGCTTGATATGAATACCCATGAAAACGTCCAGGACTATTACGGCAAGCAACTGCTGTCTTCTTCCGACCTTAAAACCGACGCCTGTTGTGACATCAGCCAGGTGCCTGGCTGGCTGAAGCCGCTGCTGTCCAGAATCCATCCGGAGGTTACATCTCGCTATTACGGTTGCGGGCTGGTATGCCCGACCCTGCTGGAAGGCTGCCGGGTGCTGGACCTCGGCAGTGGCTCGGGCCGGGATGTCTATGCCCTGGCCCAGCTGGTGGGTCCCACCGGGGAAGTGGTTGGGATAGACATGACCGATCAGCAACTGGCGATCGCCGAGCGGTATCGGCAGCACCATGCCAGTGAATTTGGCTATGCGAATGTACGTTTTCTCAAGGGCTATATCGAGCGGCTCGATGAGCTCGAGCTGGAACCGGGCAGTTTTGATGTCATCGTGTCCAATTGTGTGATTAACCTTTCCCCGGACAAGGACGCCGTGCTGGCCGGCGTGATGCGCCTGCTGAAGCCGGGTGGCGAGTTCTATTTTTCCGACGTGTATGCGGATCGCCGGGTGCCGGCTGAAGTTCGCGATGACCCGGTGCTGTACGGGGAATGCCTGGGCGGGGCCCTGTACTGGAACGATTTTATTACCCTGGCCCGACGCCAGGGATTCGCTGACCCGCGCCTGGTGGAAGACCGGCCCCTGGAGGTCGTCGACCCGGTGTTGTTGGCAAAGGTGGGCAGCATCTGCTTTTATTCCGTGACCTATCGCCTGTTCAAGCTCGACGCATTAGAGGCAGATTGTGAGGATTACGGCCAGGCAGTGATTTACAAGGGCACCGTGCCGGACTGCCCTGAGGCGTTCAGCCTGGATGGCCACCACCTGATCGAGACCGGGCGGGTGTTTCCCGTCTGCGGCAATACCTGGCGTATGCTGCACGACACGCGGTTTCGGGCGCATTTTGACTTTGTGGGTGATTTCACTCGCCACTATGGCCTGTTCGCAGGTTGTGGCAAGGTCATACCTTTTGACACAGCCTTGGGAGGGCCGGCTGAGCCGGCGCCCTGCTGCTAGCGCTAGCGAGGTTTTCACTGTGACTGCATTTTACGATCGCCATGAGATCATCGCGACATCACCGTGGTTTGAGGGTATTCCCGAAGACTTGCTGGAGAAGCTGGTGGCGGCTGCGACCGTAAGAGCGTTTCCCGCGAACAGTTTCGTGTGGACAGCGGGGCAGCAAACTACCGATATCTACGCCGTGTTATCCGGCAGGCTGAGAATTATTCTGGCCAGTGAAACGGGGCAGGAATTCGCCCTGATCGATTGGGAGCAGGGCGCCTGGCTGGGAGAGCAGGCGCTGGGTGTCGAAGCCCGTAGCAAGTTGGAAGTGAGAGTGCTGGAGCCCTCCGAGCTGATGGTTATTCCCCGGCAGGCTGCCCTGGAGGTCGGGGAAGCCTGGCCGACCATGTATCGCAATCTGTTTCGCGCAACCTGGTCCAATACCCGTGGTCTGTACGAGATCCTCGATGGGGTGTTGTTTTACCCGCTGCGTGCCAGGGTTGCTGGCCGGGTGCTGGGATTGATACAGGCGCACGGAGAGCGGGTGGACGACGGGATAAGGATCAACATCAAGTTGAGCCAGAACGATTTTGCCCGCCTGTCCATGGGCTCCCGCCAGCGGGTCAACCGTATTTTCCGGGAGTGGGACCAGCAGGGCCTGGTAGAGTCGCGTGATGACCATCTGCTCATTCGTGATGTTGCAGGGCTGGAAAGGGAAATGGTTCCCTTCGAGTAGGCCTGCATTCTCCAGCCTGTCTCTCAGGTGACAGGCTCTGTCGATTTTCGCTTGTTATGCTGACTACCTCTTACTGTCCCGTATTAAGGTAACAGCTTATGCCCAGCTCCAGCCCGCTCTTCAGACGCGCACGCCATGTTCGAGTTTGATCCCCGCCGCAGCTACATGATGCCGGCCCATTTCGGGCCGCGACCTTTCTCCCCCAAGTCCAGTGGTTGGTACCGGGATGTGACCATGATGGTTGTTCCCTTCCTTACCGACCGGGAGTTGCTGTCAGCCTACCTGCCCGCGCCTTATGAAGTGGCCGAGGATGCTATCGTCACCGTTACCTATGCCTGCAACCGGGAAGTGGACTGGCTGGCTGGCCACGGCTACAACCTGATAGGGGTGAGCGCTGCTGCTGTGTTCCGGGGTGAAGAGGAAACACTCGAGGGTAATTACACCCTGGTGATGTGGGAAAACCTCACCGACCCCATACTTACCGGCCGCGAGTTACAGGGTATCCCGAAGATTTACGCCGACATTGAGGACCACAGTGTACTGGCCGGGCAATGGCGTACCAGTGCCAGCCACTTCGGTCACAAGATCCTGGACATGTCGGTCAGTGACTTGCGTGAGCCCAGCGCTGAGGAGATTGCGGCCTATGCTGAGGCTACGGCGGGTAAGGATCATCCCCTGGCCTGGCGTTACCTGCCAGGGGTCAGCGGGTTCGGCCATGCTGCCAGTGACTTCACCACCTTTCCCTCTGAAACCACGCTTGCAGAAAGCCAGGTCGGGGAGGGCCGGATCGACTGGAACACGCTGAGTTGGGAGCAGAACCCGACCCAGTTCCACATCGTCAATGCACTGGCGGGACTGCCGGTACTGGCATGGCTACCGGCTATGGTGGCAAGAGGCAGTACCAATCTGATTCTTATGAACAACCTGCCCCGGGCCATTCGGTGAACCGCGCGGTGGTGACCATGCTCTGCCCTGTGGAGGCGGCGTGACTATCCCTGAGATCAAAACGGTCTTGTACGTGGGTGCCGGTACCATGGGCTGTTACAACTCATTGGCCGCCGCGATTTCCGGTTACAAGGTGGTGTTGTATGACGTGAACGCCGATACCCTGGCCCGGGTGCCCCAGCGACACCAGGAGTTTGTGGCCATGCTGGTGGGTGGCGGCTACTGCACAGCCGAAGCCGCCGCCGAAGCGCTGCCCCGGGTCAGGGTGACAGCCGACCTCAAGCAGGCCACGGCAGGCGCGGACCTGGTCAGTGAATCGGTGTTTGAGCGCGTGGATATCAAGCGCGACATACATCGGCAGCTCGATGCGCTCTGCCCACCACACACCATCCTGACAACCAATTCTTCGGCCCTGCCGTTATCCGCGATTGAAGATGTGGTGATGCGCGGCGAACGCTTTGCGGCCCTGCATTCGCACCTGGGATCGCCGCTGGTAGACATCGTTGGCGGCCCCCGTACCGACCCTGCAGTTATTCAACTCCTGGAGCGCTATGTGCGAAGCACCGGGGGCGTGCCGCTGGTGCTGAAGAAAGAGCATCCGGGCTATGTACTCAACGCCATACTGGGCCCGGTGATGAGTGCCGCCATGTTGTTGTTGATCAAGGGCGCTGCCACGGTCGAGGAGGTGGATAGTAGCTGGATGCGCCGGCACCGTGCCGCTATCGGCCCGTTTGGGATGATGGACCTGTTTGGCCTCAACCTGATTTACGACAGCTGGCAGTACCGCGAGGAAGATGCCGCTAATCGCGAGCCGCGCCAGGGTATTCTCGACCTGTTGGGCCCGATGTTGGAGCGGGGTGAGCTGGGTGTGAAGTCTGGCTCCGGCTTTTACCAGTATCCGCAACCGCGCTACCAGCAGGCGGATTTCCTGGGAAGCACAATCGATAACCAGCAGGCCACCGACACACTGCTGGTGGCACTGCTTGCTAATGCGCTGGTGGTGGCTGGTTGCGATGTGGCGGCCCCCGTGGATATCGATCGAGCCTGGATGGCAGGCACTTATCTTGAAACCGGGCCGTTTGCCACGCTTGACCAGCTTGGAGTTGGAGCATTCAGGCACTTGCTGCAGGCGCAAGTAGACGGCGGTTATATTGATGCGGCGCGCGCCAGGGCGGCGACCGCCTACCTCGACAGCCGCGCGGCAAACGGTCAGCAGCAATGAGTGCGGCCCAGGTACCACCGCTGAATCTGCTCACCCGTTTGAGTTACGGGGTGGGACAGATATCCGATGGGGTCAAGCAGGCCTCGTTCAGTACCTTCCTGTTTTTCTACTACAACCAGGTGCTGGGCCTGTCCGGCAGTCTGGCTGGCATGGCCGCGCTGCTGGCGCTGTTGGTGGATGCGATAACCGACCCCATGGTAGGCCAGCTCTCCGACCGCTTTAACTCACGCTGGGGTCGGCGCCATCCCTTTATGTTGGCCGGTGCTATTCCCTTCGGGCTCGCCATGGTCGCCCTGTTCAGCCCGCCCGCGGGCCTGGGGGAAACCGGCTTGTTCTGCTGGATGCTCGGCGGGGCGATTTCTGTGCGCCTGATGCTCACCCTGTTTTTTGTGCCGCACCTGTCCCTTGGCGCGGAGCTGGTCAGTGATTACCACGGCCGCACCTCGCTGATTGGCTTCCGGGTCTTCTTCACCTACGCCGGTATCCTGATTACCAGTGTGGCGGGTTTTGCCCTGTTCTTCCCGCCGTCAGAGGCTTACAGCAACGGCATGCTCAATCGGGCCAGTTACCCGAACTTCGGCCTGTTCTGTGCCGTGCTCGGGACTCTCGGGATGCTGCTGTCGGTGTTTGGCACCCGCAAGGCAATTCCCTACCTCAGCAAGCCGGTAAATCACTCCGGCCAGGGCAATGCCTTGCTGGCGTTTATTACCGTGTTCAGGACGCTCAAACAATTCTCCTTTCGCATCCTGTTCCTGTCAGTACTGATGTTCAATACCCTCGCCGGTGTGGTGGGGACCCTGCTGGTCTATGTGGCTACCTATGTCTTTGACTTCAAGCCGGAGCAACTGGCGGGACTTGCCAGCTCGGTACTGGTGGGAATCCTGTTTGCCTCTCCGGTGGCCCAGGCCCTGTCGCGTCGCTTTGACAAAAAGATCGCGCTGGCCGTGTGTGTAATCACGGGCGGCCTGTTTGCCTTCTCGCCCCAGGTGCTGTACTTCGCCGGTTTGCTGGACCAGTTCAGTATCACTGGCAAGTTTGCTTTTGTATTCAGTGTTAACGGCATCTCCCAGGTGTTTTTCATCGCCTATATTATCCTGCTCGACTCCATGCTGTCGGATGTAATTGATGAGCACGAGTTGCACTCGGGCAAGCGTGAGGAGGGTTTATTCTTCGCTGCGCGCTCCTTCGCCACCAAGGCCAGCTACGGTTTGGGCAGTTTCTTTGCAGGTATCGGGCTGGACATTATTCACTTCCCCCGGGCAGCCACGCCGGACAACGTCCCTGCCGAGGCGGTGCTCAGTCTCGCTATCTTGTCCGGTCCGGTGATGTTCATTTTGTTTGCAGCGACTGTGGTCCTGTCCGGGCGCTATCCACTCACCGCCAGCAAACACCGACAGATCATGCAGGATATTCGCTCAGCTGAGGCTCCATTAGTTTAACTGACAGGCATTTGGTCCACCGGCTGCTCTTGGTGACCAATCTGCGCAACGGCTTTCGACTGCAGGTGTCCCCCACGCGACAGCTAGTCCACCAGCGGCTACGATAAGCTGTTCCCTCGTCTAAATGAGATTGAAGCAATGAAGTCATTCAAGCAGCGAGTAGTGGTGATTACCGGCGCCGCCTCCGGCATTGGTCGCTGCCTGGCGATACAGCTGGCCCGGCAGGGCGCCAAGCTCGCGCTGGCGGATATGAACAGCCAGGGTTTGGCGGAGACCCGGGCGCTGGTAGATGTGCATTGCGTCCACTGCAGTGTGCACCAGCTTGATGTTGCTGATCGTCTGGCGGTGGAGGCTTTTGCAGCAGAGGTAGTGCAAACCCATGGCGCCGTGCATGCGATCTTCAACAATGCGGGCGTCACCGTGGTGGACAGTGTTGAAAACCAGAGCTACGAGGATTTCAGCTGGTTGATGAACATCAACTTCTGGGGCGTGGTGTATTGCACCCGGGCATTCCTGCCCTACCTCAAGCAGGTGGACGAAGCGCATATTATCAATATATCCAGCGTATTCGGACTGTTGTCCATGCCGATGCAGAGCGCCTATAACAGCTCCAAGTTCGCAGTGCGTGGCTTTACCGAATCACTAAAAATGGAGATGGCCGGCAGTCACATCCAGGTCAGCTGTGTGCACCCGGGTGGGATTAAAACCAGCATCGCCCGCAATTCCCGCATGAACGAAAAAACTCTTGGCGGTACTACCCCCGAAAAGATGACGACGGACTTCGAGACCATGGCCAGGACTACCGCCGAGCAGGCCGCAGCCGTCATCCTCAAAGGCGTGAGCAAGAACAAGCGCCGGATCCTGGTGGGTACCGATGCCAAAATCATGAGCCTGATCACCCGGCTGTTTCCCGGTAGTTATGAAAAGATCATGGGAATTGAAAAAGGCGTTCGCAAGGCGAAGGCCGAGGCGGCAGCCCGGGGACGAGCCAGCATCTAGCTAAGGAAGCGAATTACCCGTCCAGCGCCTGTCCCCGCCTTTCGCACTTCAAAGAGCGCCGATTCCTGTCACCATTTCCCATGTGATTGGCACCAAACCCCGTGTTGCCCCGACGCGCTTGCATTAGTATGGTCAGCTTCCGAAATTTTTTAGGAACCCTTGCCATGTCACTGGACTTTGACAGCGCCCGCTTGCCCAATCCCAATATGCGGCCCGAACATCACGAGTGGCGCACCCAGCTGCGTAAGTTTATCGACGCCGAAATCATGCCCCATGCCGAGGATTGGGATGAGGCCTGCCATATTCCGATCGAATTGTGGCCGAAGGCCGCTGCCGTGGGCCTGCTGGGCCTGGGTTATCCGGAAGAATTTGGCGGGATCACCGAGGGCATCGATGTATGGCATAGCTGGATAGCCAACGAGGAGCTGGCTCGTATTGGCGCTGGCGGCATTCCCGCCAGCCTGATGGTGCACGGCATAGGCCTGCCGCCGGTGATCAACTGGGGTAGCCAGGCGCTCAAGGAGATGGTGGCGCCTCCGGTATTGGCTGGGGAGAAGCATATTGCCCTGGGGATCACAGAACCAGGCGGCGGCTCTGATGTCGCCCAGCTTGCGACCACGGCTGTGCTCGATGGCGACCATTACATCGTTAACGGCTCCAAGACCTATATCACCGGCGGTATGCGGGCTAATTGGGTGTCTACTGCAGTGCGCACGGGTGGCCCCGGCGCCAAGGGCGTGTCGATGTTGTTGATTCCAACCGATGCCGAGGGCTTCAGTCGCACCCAGCTGGACAAGAAGCAGGGCTGGTGGGCTTCCGATACGGCTACCCTGTACTTCGATAATGTGAGAGTCCCCGCGACCAACCTGATCGGTGAGGAAAATCAGGGCTTCCTGGTGATCATGACCAATTTCAATGCGGAGCGCATGGCGATGGCCGCCGGGATGGAAGCTCTGGGCCGGGTCTGCCTGGAAGAGGCCGTGGAGTGGGCACGGGAGCGCAAGACCTTCGGCAAGCGCCTGGCTGACCACCAGGTCATCCGCCACAAGATTGCGCAAATGAAGCAAAAGCTGAACGCCACCCAGGCCTATATCCGTATCTCCTTTGAAGCCATCGAGGCCGGCAACGCCAACCCCGGTGACATCGCCCTGCTGAAAGTACAGGCCAGCGAAACCATGGAGTTCTGTGCCCGCGAGGCCATGCAGATACTGGGCGGTATCGGTTATATGCGCGGCAGCCGGGTAGAGCGCATCTACCGCGAGGTGCGGGTTAATGCCATCGGCGGCGGTTCCGAGGAAATCATGCGCGACCTTGCCGCTCGCCAGTACGGCGTTTGATTCGTCTTATGCACATTGGAGATCGTGACGTATGAGTGTGACTGAACAAGAACAGGAAGAGTTCCGGATCGAGGTCTCGGCCTGGATGAAGGACAACCAGCCAGCTGATCCTGGCTTCCTGTTGCCCCAGACTTTTATGGAAGTGGGTGACGAACGTCAGCTGGAGTTCCTGCGCGAGTGGCAGCACAAGGTGTGGTCGGCCGGCTACCTGGGTATGGCCTGGCCGAAGGAATATGGTGGTGGTGGAGTGGCGCCGGTGTTCCAGGCCATTGCCGATCGGGAGATGCGCCGCCACGCGGTACCCATCTGCTTTAATGTGATTGGCCTGGGTTGGGCCGGGCCGCTCATTAACGATATTGGTAGCGAGCGAGAGAAAGAAAAATACCTCAAGCGGATACTCAGTGCGGAGGATATCTGGTGCCAGGGCTTCTCCGAGCCCGACCACGGCTCTGACCTGGGTAATGCCCAGACCCGGGCCGTGCGTGATGGCGATGAGTATGTGCTCAATGGCCAGAAGATCTGGACCACCATGGGCAACTTCGCCCACTACATGATTCTGTTGGCCCGTACCAATCCCAATACCGAGCGCAAGTACGATGGTCTTTCGTATTTTCTGTCGCCAATGGATGTGCCGGGGATCGAGACCCGGCCGATACGCAAGATCACCGGCGAATATGGTTTTACCGAAACGTTCTTCACCGATGCGCGCATTCCCGCCGAGTGCCTGATGGGCGAAGAGGGCCAGGGCTGGAAAATCGCCATGCAGACCCTGCAATACGAGCGCGGTGCAGAGGCGGGTAATGCCGGTGGACTGGCCATGGTGCGGGTGACTATCGATGACATGATCGCGCAGCTACATGATGTGAGTCGCGATGGGGAGCCGGTACTTGAAGACCCGGTGATCCGGGATCAGCTGGTGCAGCTGATTATGGAGGAAAAAGCCATCTCGCTTGGTGATCGCCGCGCCCATATCAACCCGCTCACTTCGGATTACCCGGGCTCGCTGCTCCTGTCCCACAAATTGCGTGCCACGGAAGCTACCCGGCGCATGCGCCAGTTTGCGATCAACCTGCAGGGCGCCGCTGGCGGGCTGTATGTGGGTGATGATGAGGCGCGACAGGGAGGCTTCTGGCAGCGCGCTTACTTCAACAGCTTCTCCGCAACCATCGGTGGCGGCACCAGCCAGGTGCAGGCGAATATCATTGCGGAACATATCCTCGGCTTGCCGAAGTAGGGAGTTATCAGATGTCGGTAATTGGAAATACCAGCCTGCGGTTGAGCGAAGAGCAGGCCATGCTGCTGGATGTGGCGCGGGAGTTTTGTCGGAACAAGTCGCCGATGGCATCCGTGCGTGCCCAGCTGGAAACGGATACAGGATTTGATGAGGCCCTGTGGGGTGAAATGGTCGCACTGGGCTGGACGGGCATTGCCCTGCCGGAATCCTGTGGGGGCTCAGGCCTGGGTATTGCCGCGGTGGTAACGGTGGCCGAGGCCATGGGCCGCGCCATGCTGGGAACACCCCTGCTCAGTACCACCCTCGCCGCCCAGTTGCTGTTACGCTCCCGGCCCGGTAGTGAAGCTGATGCAGTGCTTGCAGATATTGCTGCCGGTAGCAGGACAACAGTGGCGCTGCTCGAAAACGCCGATTGGGGTGATACTGGCTTGAGTTGCACGCTGGCTGCTGATGGGGTTTTGACGGGTACCAAGAAATTTGTGGCAGATGCCGAGGCGGCTGCGCTATTTGTAGTGGTGGTTGAGCATGAGGGCGCCCCGGCCCTGGCGATAGTGCGGACAGAGCAGCTTGCAGAAGGCGCTATTACAGCCAATACGCTCATTGACCAGACCAAGCGTTCCGCCACGGTGGAATTTACCGGTGTAACAGTGGCTCCGGCGGATATGGTGACAGGCCCCGGGGTGGCCAGTGCGCTGCGTGACTTCCAGTTGCTGGGTGCACTGCTAACTGCAGCTGAAGCCACCGGTAGTGCCGCCAGCTGCCTGGACACCATTGTGGATTACCTGAAGACGCGCAAACAGTTTGGCAAGTTGATCGGTTCCTACCAGGCCTTGAAACATCCGGCGGTGGAGATTCTTACCCAGGTGGATGCCAGTCGTTCCTTTATCTATCACGCTGCCACTCTGGTAGGCGAAGATCCGCTGGACCGGGATGCGGAAATCGCCTGCCGTATGGCCAAGGCGCAGGCTACCGAAACCTTGCGATACGCGGGCGATCGTGCGGTGCAATTCCACGGCGGTATGGGATTTACCTACGAGTGCGACGCGCAGCTGTATATCCGTCGGGCCCAGTGGAGTCAGCAGCAGTTTGGCGATGCCCAGCACCATCGCAAGCGGCTGGCCAAACTGCTACTGGACTAAAACGCACCGGTTGGACATAAAAGCGCGACCGCTGTATCACGGACGCGCTATCCGCCAGGGGGGATGCAGGCGGTTAGCCCCGGCCCAGTACAGTTTGATCTTGTTACCGGATGGGTCATGCAGGATGGCTTCGCGCCACAAGTAGCTCATATCGGTAGGATCTTGTTCGAATTGTATGCCTCTGGTCTTGAGGGCGCTCACTAGCTCGTCCAGGTTCTCGTGCTCAAAGTAGATTACCGTGGGGTTCTCCCGCCCCGTACTATCGAGGCTGAGTGAGAATGTCGAGTTTCCTTCCGGGCATTCAAAACGTGCGTAGTGAGCGGTATCAACAATCTGCAGGAAGCCCATTGTTCGATAAAAGTCGGTGGCCGCGTCCATGTTGGAAACCGGCAAAGTAACCTGGTTCAAATTCATTGGTGTTGCTCCCAACCCATTGTGGCAAGGTCCTGTATGTCAGCTTAACTCGACAGGTTGCGCTGCTGAGGCAGGTCGCTGAGATACTCCACGAACTCAACTTCGAACCCGGCCGGGTCAACAAAATAAATATTCCGACGAAAGGGCTCTTCAGCGCCATCCTTGGCCGCTGCGAACCCGGCGTCTGCCAGTCGGGAAATCATCGCGTCGATGTTATCCGTCACAAATGCAAAATGCGCCAGCCCGGTCTGGTGGCCGGCCAGGTCGCGGTTATCGCCCACCCCGTTGTCGTTGAAAGTCAGGTACTGGTTGTCGTCGCCAAAGTGCAGCCATTTCCTGGATTTGCCTGACCACTCACTCGTCCCTGAATCGCGTACCCGCCAGTGTGGGAATGCCGCCTGGTAGAAGCTGAGAGTGGCTGGAATGTCGCTGACAACCAGGTTCAAATGTTCAATGTAGAGCACGTTCATCTCTCCTGTTTTTTGAGTTCACGGTCATGCTAATACCTCAAGTATGATTGAGGTAAAGGTCTTTTTCCAATAATCTGGCGACATTGCAAATGTTGAGGGATTTACAATGGAAAATTCCGGTTGGACCGTCGGGAAAGTTGCGCAGCGCTGTGGGGTGAAGGTGAGCACCTTGCATTTCTACGAACATAAAGGCCTGATTCGCAGCTCCCGGAATGCCGGCAACCAGCGGCGCTTCACCGCCGATGTGCTGCGCCGGGTATCTGTTATCAAGGCCGCCCAGAAAATGGGTATCAGTCTGGAGTCAATAAAGCAGGCCTTCGCCAGTTTGCCGGACGAACGCACCCCGACCATGAAAGACTGGGAAAAACTGTCCCAGGGCTGGCAGGCCGAACTCAGCTCTCGAATAGCGTATCTGGAGCGCCTGCGGGACTCCTTGACTGGCTGCATTGGCTGCGGCTGCCTGTCGATGAAAAATTGCCCCATTTACAACGAAGACGACAAACTGGCCAGTGAGGGCAGCGGACCGGTGCTGTTGGATCGAGTAGTTCGAGCGCGGAAATAGCGGGCGCGAGTTGGCTGTGATGCGGGGCTATCGCTAAAACAGATGGAATTGTCGCCTATTGTCATGCGCTTGGCGGGAACGGCCATGCCCCGCGCCGGCGGTGATCGCTATTATACCTCCCATGCAATCACCATTCAGGTCCACGTGAGAGCAACAACCCCTGTTTCAGCCCCCTTTTTGGGGGCTTTTTTTTGTCCTTGAGAACTGCCGCCACCAGCAGGCACCGGCGCGCAGCACTAGCGTGCGCACTTATTGACGCAGGCCAACCAGTGCCGTCTGCTGTAGCTAAACTCAGGGCGCTTGTAACAGGTGTTGGCTCAGGTCGCCGCTCAGCAGTGGTTCGATTTTGCGCTGCACGAAATGCCAGCCGTCCGCTGTTTTCTCAAAAGCATCATAGTAGCGCACGCCTATGATCGGTTGTAGCGGCAGTGTATCTACTGACTGGAATACCATGGCGTAGGATTGAGCGCTGGCAACGGTGCCGCTGTCATCGACGTCCACCATGACATTGCTGGTCATGTGCAGGGTATGCGGTGTGCCGCTGTCCGGGTAGAGGCGGGTGAACGCGCTGTACATGACATGGATAGCCGCCTCGCCGATAATGTCCTGGTCGTTTCCGTCGCCGTCGATGGCGATGATCTTGCCCCGGGCAAACAGTGCAGCAACAGCTGCCAGTTCGCCACGGTCGATGTGATCGGCATAGCGGTAGATCAGCTTTTTAATCTCACATCCGGAGCAGTTCATACGCTGCACTACCGTTGCAGAAGCAGGTCGGGGGCCAGCTTCATGATCTGGCTCCTGATGCCGTCGCGCCAGTCGACCCGGGTTTCCCCAATCAGTTCGTGCATCCTGGTGGTGTCGATACTCAGACTGCCAAAAGCCCTGGGATTGTCCTGGAACACTGGCTCAAAGCCGGTGAGTTCAACGATGTAGGCACACCACTCCTCTATGCTCACCCGTTGCGAGCCGCCGAAATTGACTGTGGTCACATCGGTTGTGGCCGCCGCCAGCAGGTAGGGTATTTTTTCCAGGTAATCGTCCACGTGCAGGGGATTGTAGTAGTTGGGCGCCTCGGGGTGCAGATCGATAGGGATACCCCCCTGCATCATCAGCAGGTGGTAGTACATCCAGCCGCCATTGTCCCCGTAGGGCACGCTGAGGCGGGCGATAGTGGTGGGAATGCCCCGTTGGTGTGCTACAAAGCGACACACCGTCTCAGCGGCGATCTTGGCAATACTGTAGGTCGGGAACATGACCCGGTGGTTATCGCCCAGTGGTGCGTCCTCGCTGCGCGGCTCATGGCCGGCGTATTCATATACCGCAGTGGACGAAAAATGCAGGAAGGCTTTGACCTTACTGCAGCGGGTCATCAGATTGCCGACCCCCTCGGCATTGGCGGCCAGGTCGTAATCAAAGTCGCCGGTTTTGGCCACCGCGAAATTCAGTACGTAATCCAGGTCATCCGGCACTGCCTGCAGGCTGGCGGCGTCCGCCAGGTCGGCCTTGATGGTGGTGGCGCCCAGTGCCTCGATACGCTGGCGGTCTTCCTCCTTGCTGAAGCGGGCCAGCGCATACACCTGGGAGGTTTGTGCCAGGCGCTCCACCACGGGCAGGGCAACCTGGCCGGTGGGGCCGGTAATCAGGATTTTTTTCCCGGTAAGGTCGACGGGGTTCACGGTCATGGCAGTGTGTCCTTGAATTATCAGCCCCCTGTTGTATTCATGGCAGCGACTAAATGCCAGTAACAAGGGCTGTCGAGAGTGGGCCGGGGCGGATTGGTCCGAAAGCTTGAACCGTTATGCTGCTTCGGGAGGGGGCGTTCCGCTTTCGATCCCGGCTACCAACTTCCTGCATTTTCCGCTACTGTATCGAGCTCGCAAAACCAACCCCAGTAAGGAGTCACAGGCATGATTGGATACGTAACCATCGGTGTAAAAGATATGGACAAAGCCAAGGCATTCTACACCGAGCTACTCGCCGACCTGGGTGCTTCGGTGCTGATGGATATGGGTCGTATAGCGTTTATCGGTACCGGGATGGATGCCCCCATGCTCAGCATCTGTGTGCCATACGACGAGAGTGACCCCAGCCCCGGCAACGGCAACATGGTAGCGATCAATCCCGGCTCCAAGGAAAAAGTTGATGCCTTGTACCACAAGGCTATCGGCCTGGGCGCCAGCTGTGAAGGTGAGCCCGGCCAGCGTATTCCTGATATGTTCTACGGCGCTTACATTCGCGATCCTGATGGCAATAAAATGGCCTTCTACCACTTCGGGTAATCGACACCTGCTGCCGCTGCCTATGAGTCGCAGCGGTTACAGATCAGTAGCACTATGCCGCGCCAGTCGCGGCATTATTTTGGCGGAACAAGCATGAGCAACAAAATCAAGACGGACCCCCGTATCGACCCCCGCATCAAGGCGATGTTAGGCATCATGCCTCCAGTCAAACTTGCTGATGTCGCCTCACGGCAAGAGGTATTGGATGAAGCCAATGCCCCTGCAGCCATTGCCCAGCGACGGCAAATGGAGGCCATGTTTAATATGATCGACACCGAGCAGGTCGCGCCATCAGCCGGCCTCGCCATCAGCACCCATGAATTCACTTCCAGCCCCGATGGCAACACCATCAAACTGCAATTTATTCGACCGGATTCTTCGGAGACATTGCCCTGCGTGTACTACATTCACGGTGGCGGAATGCAGGCCATGAGTTGTTTTTTAGGTATGTACCGCGCCTGGGGCAAGATCATTGCCGCCCAGGGCGTGGCTGTGGCGATGGTGGATTTTCGTAACTGCCTCACCCCCTCCTCAGCAGAGGAAGTGGCACCATTCCCGGCGGGACTGAATGATTGTGTATCGGGTGTGAGATGGCTGGCAAGCCATGCCGATCAGCTCAATATTGATCCCGCCCACATTATTGTGGCGGGGGAGAGTGGTGGCGGTAACCTGACCCTGGCCACGGGATTAAAACTCAAGGAAGACGGCGACCTTGATCTAATCCGCGGGCTCTATGCACTATGCCCCTATATTGCCGGTACCTGGCCCCAGGAACGGTTCCCATCCTCAATTGAAAACAATGGTTTGCTGCTGGACCTGCATAATAACCGCGGCGCCATGGCCTATGGCATTGAACAGCTGGAGAATCGCAATCCGCTGGCCTGGCCCAGTTTCGCATCTGAAGACGATCTGCAGGGCCTGGTGCCCACGGTGATCAGCGTCAATGAATGCGATCCACTGCGCGATGAGGGTATTGAGTTTTATCGCGCACTGCTGCGTGCAAAGGTGCCGGCGAGATGTCACCAGGTTATGGGCACAACGCATGGGATAGAGATCTTCGCCGCTGCTTGCCCGGAGATCAGTCGGGATACTGCCGCCCGTATCGCCGACTTCTGTCGCCAGGCCTGATACGGAGTCTATGCCGCCTGATTTTTCAGGCGGTCTCTTCGGTCACTTCGATTTCAATCAGGAGGTCGTCGGCGGCGACCTGCTTGCCCGCCTCAGCCATCACTTCCAGTACTGTCCCGCCGGCTTCGGCGACAATTTCATAGTGCATTTTCATTGCTTCCAGCACCGCCAGGGTCTGCCCCGCCACAACGGTATCGCCCGGCGCTACGCGCACTTCCAGCAACAGTCCATGCATCGGCGCCGCAATACTGCCGCCGCCGCCTCCCTGTGCCTTCGAGCCGTCCAGTCGAATCTGGTCAATATACTCGGCGGCACGCCCGTCGATGGACAGGTACAGCCTGCCGGTCGCCGGGGCATGGAAGCGGACGCTATGCTGGTTGCCGTCGATGCCAACGTGGGCAGTGCTGCCGTCCATCGAGGCCAGCTCGATCATCACCGCCTCGGTGGCGTTGAATACCTGGTAACTGCCATTGCCCAGGGGGCTCACGGCCAGGTCGTGGAGGGTGTCATCGTGCAGGTACTGTTTGCGCGATACCAGCGGGCTGGCGCTGGACCAGTCGCGTAACTGGGGTGCTACCAGCACAGTGCTGGCATACATGTGCCGGTGATCCAGGCTCAACTCGATTACCGCCGCCACCGCGCTGTCTGTAAAACCGGGCGCGGGGCTGGCCATTTCGCCCTCGGTAAACTCCTCGGCGATAAAAGCAGTAGTCGCCTCACCGTTGGCAAAACGCTCTTTTTGCAGGCAGGCCACCAGGAAGTCGCGGTTGTGGCGCGGGCCGAACAACACGGTTTCATTGAGGGCCTCAATCAGGCGCAGGCGCGCCACGTCGCGGGTGGGGCCGCTGGCGATGATCTTGGCTACCATGGGGTCATAGAACGGGGAGATCTCCTGGCCAGTGGCAATGCCGCTGTCCACCCGGATGCCGGTACCGGCGGGCGGTGACCATAGGTCCACCGGGCCGGATGTCGGCAGGAAGTCCTGGCCGGGATCTTCTGTCTACAGGCGGACTTCAATGGCATGCCCCTGCAGCGTTATGTCTTTTTGGGTCAGTCCCAGGGGTTCGCCCTGGGCGACCTGCAACTGCAGGGCAACCAGGTCGAGACCGGTAATCAGCTCGGTCACCGGGTGCTCTACCTGCAGGCGGGTATTCATCTCCAGGAAATAGAATGTGCCGCTCTCGTCCAGCAGGAATTCCACGGTGCCGGCACCGCGGTAATTGATACTGCGTGCGGCGGCGACGGCAGCAGCGCCCATTTCGGCGCGCAGCGCTGCGGTCATCACCGGACACGGCGCTTCCTCGATCACCTTCTGGTGACGACGTTGTACGGAGCAGTCGCGTTCACCCAGGTGCACGGTATTGCCAAGACTGTCGGCGAACACCTGCACTTCCACATGGCGGGGTCGGATGATCGCTTTTTCCAGTATCAACTCACCGGAACCGAAGGCAGATTCTGCCTCGGCCCGGGCAAGCTTGATGGCATTGGCCAGCTCGGCAATGTCGTGCACCAGGCGCATGCCGCGACCACCCCCACCGGCAGCGGCCTTGACCATCAGAGGTGGGCCAATGCGGGCGCCCTCGGTGAGCAGTACCTCATCGCTCTGGTCCACACCCTCATAGCCGGGTACGCAGGGCACCTGTGCCTCGATCATGCGGCGCTTGGCTTCAGCCTTGTTGCCCATCAAGTGGATGGCGTCGGGGCGGGGGCCGATAAACACCAGACCGGCAGCCTCGCAGGCGGCGGCAAAATCAGCGTTTTCGCTAAGGAATCCGTAACCGGGATGGACGGCTTCGGCGCCAGTGGATTTGGCAGCCTTGAGAATATTGTCCTGCACCAGGTAGGACTGATTGACCGGACTGGGGCCGATACAGACAGCCTCGTCGGCCATTTGCACATGCGGCGCCCTGGCATCGGCCTCGGAGTATACCGCGATGGTGCGGTAGCCCTGGGCCCTGGCGGTGCGGATTACCCGGCAGGCAATCTCGCCCCGGTTGGCCACCAATATGCTGGTAAATCGTGTCATCGGTTTCTCCGGTGCTTTGTACTTGTACAAGGAGTCTGTCAACGCCTATGAATTCGCCCAGCTGGGTTTACGCTTTTCCACGAAGGCGCTGACGCCCTCACGGCCCTCATCGCTGAGCATGCAGCGGGCGAAACCGCGGGAGGCAAAATCCAGCGCCTCTGGCCGCGGCCGACGGGTGGTTTCGAACACAATGCTCTTGGTAACCGCATTGGCGGTAGGCGCACACTGGGCAATTTGTTCCAGCACCTCGGCGCATTTGGCTTCCATGTCGGCAGCGTCCTCGGCCAGGATGTGACCGATGCCGTAGTGCACTGCCTCCTCGCCTTTGAAGCGCGCGCCGGTCAGCATCAGTCGCCGGGCCTGGGTGAGTCCCACCCGCTCGGTGACAAAGGGTGCAATCTGAGCCGGCGGAATACCCAGGCTGGTTTCACTGAGGCGGAAGCGGGCATCCCGGGTAACGATAGTCACATCGCCCACACAGGCCAGGCCCAGGCCGCCACCGATGGCGGCGCCCTCAACGAGGACGATGACTGCCTGTGGCTGCTCGTTGAGCTTGATCATCAGGTCTCCAAAGCTGCGATTGCCGCGAGCCACGTCTTCCTCACTGGGCTCACCGCCCTGCAGGCCAGATTTGAAGCCCTTGATGTCGCCGCCGGCGCAGAAAAAGCCGCCCTTGCCGCGCAGGATAATAGTGCGCAGGCCGCGATCCTCGCGGGTGGCGTCCAGTACAGCGCTTAATTCGTCGACCATCTCCGCCGACAGGGCGTTTTTGGCTGCCGGTCGGTTCAGCCAGATGGTGAGGACGCTGCCCTGCTTATCAAGGATGAGGTCAGTCGTATCAGGTAGTTGGGTCATGTGATTTTCTCCAGTATCTCGTATCACATCCGCGCAATGCCGAAGCTGTTGGGGCGCACACTTCGGTGGCGGGTTTCCCACACGGTTTCCAGCAGGAAGCCCAGGGTTTTGCGGGTATCGCGGGGGTCAATCATGCCGTCGTCCATCAGGTGGCCGGAGGTGTA
>Ga0102814_10000773_pt1 | contig 23051 bp, 10 predicted proteins | sample ColrivemetaGS741_FD_79112 | JGI IMG/M metagenome (GOLD analysis project Ga0102814, IMG submission 79112) | Estuarine microbial communities from the Columbia River estuary - Flood tide ETM metaG S.741 | ecosystem: Environmental > Aquatic > Marine > Intertidal zone > Estuary | place: USA...
AGTATAGCCAATGGTTATTACCAATAGTAGTATTTTCAAACTGTCTTCTATTTGTGTAAATGTTGTTACGCCTAACGTTCCCGCGTTCATTGCGTATAGCTTTATGTCTGATAAACTCATTTTTCTCCGCATTTTTTCGATGGATCACCAACTTGTCTCCAGTCTTGTTTAACCCAAGTCTTTAGATCACCACCACTACTTGTTCCAGTAACATTACTTTTACTAGATCTTTTGTATTTGCCTTTAGCCCCAGCGGCTCTCTTGGCGTTAATAACCTTTTGTCTTTCCTCTTTGCTCATACTAGCAATCTTAGCTTTAGGCAGGCACACTTTTTTAGTGCCACCGCCTTTTGCTTTAACCTTTTTAACCTCTTTTTTATGTAAAGGCGTATTACCTGGTTGTGTATAAGCCATTAGCATTTACCTTTTTTCTGCTGCTTTGAAGCCCACATATTAGCATAAGCGCTAGGGTATACATCAAATTTTCTTCTTGCTGCAGCTTTACATTTAGCCGTTAATTTAGCATATAATGGTGATACCATTTTACCTGGAGCTCCTTTGCCTCCATCAGCTTTGCTGGCGTGCACAGCTTTTCTTTGTTCGTCGCTTACATATCCCATGTTATTTCTTTTTATTTTGTAATTTTATAATTTCTTGAACTCTTTGCTCTTCTTTAGTTAACACTCTAATTTGTTTTTTAGTTAAACCTAAATCTAGTAGCATTTTAACTTGATCTGATTTATTAAGATCAAATAATTTTTTAGTTTGCTTTTCAGTTTCAGTTAATACTGGTTTGTCTTCAGCTAAACCAAAATAAGGTAATCCAACATCCCAACCTGACCAACCTAAAGCCAGTGCTACTTTTTGCCAATTTTCTGTAGCAGGGTTTAATATATTACGCATGTTATTCATCTTCATAACAGCTCTATCTAACGGTATGTTAAATGCAGCTGATATAACCTGCGCGCCAGCTAAATAAGCTGGGTTATCCATACTAAAACCTTTTTCTTTTATTTCTTTACGATTCCAAGAAACAGTTCTACCAGCTGATTTTAATTTTCTAATCTTAGACCCAAGTGCCGGAGCTATAGAAAGTAAATCATCAAGTGCTTCTTCAAACTTAGGCGACCTCTTGTCTGCTTCTTTAGCTATAGTCATTAAGGCGTTTTTAACACCAGCGATAACCGCGCCTTGTATACCAAGACCTTTTAACTGTGAATCAATAGCACCGTTTATAGTTCTCTCAAACTTTTGCTCTTTATTCTTTTCTGTCAACTCTTCATCATCTTCGTCATCATCAAACAATGCCCAAGCTAAGCCGCTTTGTAGCGCGTTAAATAAAAGGTTTTGCATAGCGCCGTAGTAAACTATCTTAGATATATTACTTTTCCAATCACCTCTTTTGTTTACCAAATCTTGCACAGCTCTTTTTTGTATACGCACATACTGAAGCTGCGTGTTACCGAACTGAAGTATAATACGACCTATCAAAGATCTCTGTTGTTGACTAATTTTAGATGGACTACTAGACTGCTGGTTTTCTTCAGCTATAGCTCTAAAGTCATTGAAAGCTTGTTCTTCCGCTGCTTTTCTGTCCATACCCTGTTCAACTAAGGCTTCAGTTCTATTTCTATAGAACGTAGCGCCACCAGAAGCAATAGCAAAACTATCTGCATATCTAGTAAACACAAAACCTTTGTTGAGTAAGAACGATATAGCAGCGTTAACTTTATTTTTACTACCTTGTACAGCATCAGCTATTTCAGACTCACTTACATTAATTTTAAGACCATCACGTCTTTCAAGTAAGTAATCAGAATTCATAAGAGTTAAGAAGTCACCCCAAAATTGTTTTTGGTTAGCAAAAGCTTTACCCGCGTTTAATATATTATTATCACCCCAATTTATAAAGTTTACCGCAGATATAGTCTGTAATACTGCAGATCTTGTGTTTAAGAACATTATAGCACCAACAGAGTTGTTTAGCCAGTCTAGTATACCGTCTGATACTCTATCGCCGCCTAGTGGTCTATTGCTACCACTTTTCATTGCTCTTAAAGAGTCTTTTAATGCCTCGACATACTTAGCGCCAAAAGCAGCTTCTAGCTTGTTTATGTTCTTTTCAGAAAATATAATATCTACATTTTCTTGCCACTCTTGCAAATACTCTTTTCTATTAACTTTATTAATACCACCTATAACGTCTGTAGTTATAGTGCCAGCTGTCCAGTCTTTATTAGGTTCCGGATATGGCTTGTCTTTTTGTATTGTTATTAAGTTGTCAGCAAATACACTGAGTTCAGCGTCATTAGCTATAAAATCAGTTAATCTTTTTTGATCACGCTTAGATAATCCTGGAACTTCAATACCTTGTTTATTCCATATGTAAGTTCTAATAGCATGCTGATATGTATACTTAGCAATACCAGTTTCTTTTTCTAAAGTTTTTGGTATGTTTTTAAATTGCTTTTTTAATGCTTTGTAATCTCTACCAGCTGATACTTTAGCCTGTGACAGAGCTATTTCAGCTCTATTGTAAGGATCTAGTAGATTTGTTTTGTAAAATGCCATTTGAGCATCACCAACTTTACCTTTACCTAACGTTTTGTAAAGTAAACCTAAAAAGTCTTCAGCAGATGGCGTTGTAAAGAAAGTAAACTTACCTTTGCTAGCGCCAACTGTTTTAGCTTTAGCAGCAGAGAACTGTTTATAAGATTCAATACCTACTTTTTGTTCTATAATATCATTGAACACTTTGTCAAACACTATACGTTTACTAGCTTTAGCTTGCTGTACTTTTGACTTAACATCAACTTGACTTAATACATTTTTAACAGCTTTAACATTTTTAATAGCATCATCAGCAAAGTAAAAGTCGTTATAACCCTCAGCAGCCTTACCCATAATCCAACCTGCTTTTGCTTCAGCAGTACCATCACCTAATCCCGTTATGTTGGCTAAAGGTATGTCAACACCATTTGCTTTCATGAACTCTTGTATAGGAACGGCGGCGTCAGCAGGTCTTGCTGTTAATATAAATACATCATCAGTACCTCTTGCAGCAGCTATTTTTTCAGCAACACTAAACAATGGTCCTTTTTCACCTTCAATAACTTTACTAAACTCTCTAAAATCAAACTCTGCACCTTGACTTTCTAAAACATCATAATTTTCAGCAAAACTAGTTGCATCAACTTTACCAACTTTGTTAGTGTTTATTCCAGCGTAAACTTGCTGTAGAAAATCATTAGGCAAAGGCTTGCCGTACTCTATAGTCTCTGTGTTTATCTCGTATAAGCGATCACCAAAGTCTTCTCTATATTTAGCTAAACTTTCTTGAACTTGATCGTAAGTTTTCTTTACAACAAAGTCAGGTAACGATCTTTCTGTTCTAGCTTTATTTCTCTCTATAGCAGTTTCAAGAGGCGTTGTAGCTACAACCATATGAACTTCGTAACCTTTATCTTCTAAAGCTTTTATTTTCTTAGTAGTAGCATTGTAAGAAGCGCCAGTACCATCTATAACCATGCCTAAGCCATTTTCAGCGTATTTATCAAACTTGGCTACAGCGGCTTTTCTAGCAGCAGCACCAAGCTTTGATCTAGTTGATCTTTGCTCTGCCGTGTAGTCAGATTCTTTAGCTGGTAATCCAGCTTCCTCTTTCATAGCCTCTAATGCTATATCTTGATTAACTACTTTATAGCCACGTCTGCCGAGTTGTAATCCTTTACCAACATTTGTTTTACCAGCGCCAGGACCACCAACCATAAATATAGCTTTAAGCTTCGTAGCGCCTTCACTAAAACCACCTTCAACATTTGGTACAGTATATAATACTTTACTTTTTGATCTAGCTAAAGTGTCATCAAAGTCAAACACTCTAATCTTTTTAATAGGAGCATCAGGTCTTCTAGCGTTGTTTAAAGCTTTGTCTGACTTGGCTAAAGCATCAACACCCATCTGTACTGAAATAGGTCTATCATACTTTATCTCACTAGGCATTAGTTCGTTAATACGTTTAGATGCTTTCGCTTTATCAGGAACTAACCTCATAGACACGTCTATAGATTGTTTTACCTTATAATCTTTATCTAAAGCACCTTTTTTTATTTCTTCGTTTTGAATAAAAGATGCTTGAGCTTTTTCATTTTCACTGAAATCGTTGTAAAGCTTAGTGTTTATTCCTACACCATTTTCTTCAGCTATAGTTTTACCATTTAATGGGTTTACTATTGTTTGTAGATTAATACCAGCTCCAGCTAACCTACTTATAGGACTATCAAATATTGTTTGATTTTCAAAAAGAGTAGAACCTAAACCAGCTTTATCTAACTTAGTATCGTCTTTTTTAGAAAGCTGAACTTGAAAATAATTCTTTTCAATAGCTTTCATTGTAGGTTTTACAGCGTTTTTCTGTATAGCTAATATTATATTAGCCCCTATAACAGACGCAGGAATAGTATGTTCTTCTCTAAATTTTTCACCTTTGTTGTCACTACCTTTACCGCTTGGACCAGCGTATTCAAACTTAGTAGATTTATATTTAAAAGGTGCTGCGATTTTTATTATACCTGTCGTAGCTTGATAACCAGATGTTATATATAGAGCAGCTATTTCTATAGGTAAGCCGTTTTTATTGACAGCATCATTCAATATATTAACAAAACTATTTAAAAACTTTGTATTTTCTTTTGATTGATTTATACCTTCTTTTGTAAAAGCTTTATTTACGTTTACTCTTTTTGGTTTTGCTAAATCTGGGTATTTTGAATCATTTTGTTTTGCAGCATTTAAAGCGGCTTGATAAGCAGGGTCTGATTTACCGTAGTACAAACCTCCTCTCGCTGGAAGGTCAACATATACGCCATTAACTTTTCTTCTAGCAAAGTTTTGAAATTTAGCCATTTCAAAAACAGCGCTAGGTATACCACCTGTTTTTATGAAATCTAACATTTGCTCTTGTTTTTGAGCTCTATTAGAATCATTTACAGTTATTTTACCTTTAACGCCTATCATTTTAGCTACATCTATTATGCTTCTAGCTTGAGATACGTTCTTGAATAAATCATTAAGCTGTTTGTCTTCAAAAATTTGTTGTTCAGTATTTATTCTTTTACTAAACTTAATATTACTAATTTTTACACCCGCCTCTTTTAATCTTTCGTCGGCTATATAATCAGCAAATCTAGAAGCATTCTCTTTTGCAGAAGCATTTGGATCTAATACATTTTTTAAATAAGGTTTATCAAACAAGTTGTCAGCATTGGCTAAGTTTAAAAAGAAAGGCATTTGAAACCTCCTAGGCGGAGCTGTTTGATCAAATCCATATTGACCTTTTTGCTGGTCTAAAACAATTAATCTATCTAAATCTACAGCATATTGCTCTACTTGTCTATAATCATCTATAGTTTGACCTAATATAGTTGGTTTTTTACCAGCTAAAAAATCTTCACCCATCCATTCGGGGTCAAGAGTATTAACGTCTAGGCTATCACCACCTATAAATTCATTTGTTATAGAATCTGGTCCTTCATATACTAAAACATCTCCATCAATAATATAGTCAACACCTAGTTCGTCTAGTAAACTTAAGCGAGTTGCATAACTTTTTTGTTGTCTTTTACTAAACTTAGCACCGCCAACAGCTCTTTCAGCAGTTGTAGTTACTAAATCTTCAAACATACGGTTTCTAATATGCAAGTTTAATAAACCGCGTATTGTTTGACCTACAGCGTCTCTATATATTGGCTTAACAGGTTTTTGTCTAATAAGACCTATATAGTCTTTTAAAGTACCTGTAAGTTTGCCATTTGTATATAAAGCGTTCATTACGTTTCTAGGTAAAAAAGTACCTTTACCAAAACCATCTTTAGTCTTTGGTAATCTAGCAAAATCGTTATTAGCGTTTTTAAGTAAAAACTGTTTAGCTGTTGTTAGTCCTTCAGCATCTGTTTTCTGATAGTTTCTAGTTTTATCAGTTATAGTTTGAGGATTTAAACCAAACATACCAGCGTATATATCTGCTACAGCTTTTGGTACGTTTCTAGTTTGACCAAAAGTTTTAACATCTTGATCTTTAAAAGAGTCTTTAGTAGCTTTGGTTATTTTAGTTTCAACTTCAGCTTTATCTTTAGCGCCAATTTTTTCTACTTGAACTTGTGAAAACTCAACTGTTTCTGTAGGTTTTTTAGCTATTGGCTTTTCTTTGGTTTCTACCTCAGTAGTTTCTTCAGCCATAACGCCTTTAGCCTCTGTTACATCTGTCGTAAACTCTTCACCTAAAACTCTTTTAGAAGCCTCTATAGATCTTGCTGGTAGAAACTTATTTATATAAGCAGCTAATGGCACGCCTGATTCTGGTTTATACTCTGATATTAAATCAAGTATACCTCTTGGACCGGTTTCTATCTCGTCTGTTAATAGTTGTCTATCAAAATTAGGTGCTTGACTTCTTGATTCTACTATTCTATTTGTTATTGGCTTAAACTTTTGTATAATATCAAAAGCTGCCGAAACACCTTGTTCATCATAAAGTCTTTGAACTTCTTGCGAGTCTTCAACTCTTTTACTTTCTTTAGCTATAGCCTTTTCTACTTGTTGAGCGGCTTTTATATCACTAGCTCTTTCTACAATTTTAACACCTGCGTCAACTATTAAGTCGTCTCCAGCTTTTAAATCAGTACCACTGGTTTTATTTAGGTCTTTTAAATTTTGTACAGTTGTGTCAAATTTATCAGCTACATCTTGTATAGTTTCACCTTCTTTTACTGTATATGTGGATTGTTTATTAAATCCTTCCTCTATTAACTTACCTTTAGCTCCTTTTTCAGCAACCTCTAATTGTTGTTTTGTTAAACCTTTACCAGCTTCAATACTTTTATTATAACCCTCTATAAAGTCAAAAACATCTTTACCAGTATTAAATTCTAAACTCAATGGTTTTTTGTTGCCTTTTAAAAAGTCTGAAATTTTAGTACCTAAATTTTTCCACCAAGCTTCTTGTTTTTTATTGTAAGTTATATCACCATTACTAAGCGCTTCACTAACTAAAGGTATAACTTCTTCCCACGTATTTTCTGCTGAATAATTTTCGTCACTTAAATATCCACTAAATCTAGACAAAAGCTCTGTACCCGCGTTTATATCTTTATTGTTGATTATTTCAACCATCAAAGCTTTGCCTAAGTCTATAGCTGCTTTTGGGTTAGCTTTTAAAGCTGCTTCCCAAAACGGGTGTAAAACCTCATGCTGATCTGTTGTGTATCTATTATCTTCAGCTGCAGCTTGATCATTTATTAGTATTATTTTTTGCTTGCCTTTGGTTAGCGCCATGCCGTAACCTGTAGAATCTTGAACTTCCCAACCGTCTTCTGTTAAGCTTTCAGCAGCAGAATCCATATCTTGTTGAGTGGAAAAGTTTTCAAAACCAGCTCCTAATTGTTCGGCAGCTATTTTAGATCCTTTTCTAGCAGCTGCTTTTTCTAACTCAGGTTTAACTACTTCAGCTAGTTCTTGTTTCTTTTTGTTTATCAACTCATCAATTGCTGGTTGATAAGCTTCTGATGTTCTTTTTTTCTTTTCTTGAAGATCAGCTATTTCTTGCTGAAGTTTAGCAGATTCTAATTTCGTTTCGTCACTAACAAAACCAGGTATTTTATTCATTTGGTTGTGAACTGCTCTAACGTCTGAAAGAACATTAGACATTTGCTCTGTGGTTATATCACCACTAACAACCATATCATTCATTATTTTTCTTGCTGAAGGTAAGTCTTGACCTATTTGATAAAGACTTTGAAGTTGCTGACCAGCGTTTCTAGGTCCAATGCCTCTTAAATTTAAATTAGCAAAAACAGATCCAGAACCAAAAGACGTCATCCATAAATTAGCAAAATCTTGGCCAGTCATATTTTCTTGCAGTATATCTCTACCAGCTAGCTTATTTAAATAAGGATTTAAACCATATATTTCTAAACCTTGCTGAAGAGTTTCTTGACCAACCTCAAAAACTCCATCTGAAACAGCAGATGTAACCCCTTGTTTCGTTGGTACAATTCTTTTTAATCTCTCAAAAATGCTTACTCCAGCTCCAGACACTCCTTTTCTTTTATAACCATTTATAGCATCTTTTATAAGTCTGCTAGTTAATGACGTTCCAAAAAGATTTGTATTTAAATTATCAACATATTTACTGTTTGGTGCTATAGCACTAGTAAAAGCATACAAAGCACTTCCATATCTCGCGGCTATATCTGACATTTCATCCGCATCATCTTCATTTACACCAGCTTTAATGAATTGATTATATGTGTTTTGCTTAGTTCCTAAGTAACCACTAGCTCCATAATAACCCATAGCACCAACGGTTGCTTCTGGTATACTTAAAGATTTAGCTAATTTTGTTACACCTAGAGATTTAAAAGCTCCACTAGTTAATGATGTTCCTATTATATCGTAAGCCATTCTTCCGCCTACAGCGGCGAACTCTTGTAATGAACCCATGCCACTAAAAGAAGATCCGGTTTCTTTAGAGTTATCAAGCGCATCGTTTATTTTTTTGAACTGACCCTCTGTTACTGATCCTAAAATAGTTTTATTTGTAGTATCATATATATTTCCAATTTCATCTTTAATATAAACAATACCATCAACCTCAGCTTCTTTACCTGTTACAAATTGATATCTAACATCTTCAGCTTGTCTTTTTATGTCTCTTTCTTCTATTACACTTCTCTGATATGTATTATCTATTCCAAGAAGATCTTGAATACCAGTAGCTATTTCTTGAGCGCCACCTATATATCCTCTAGCGGCTTTTTTTGCAGCTAAATACAAGTCGCTACCAACAGTATTTTCAGATTTAATTTTATTTATTTCTTGTTGCTGAATAGATAGCGCTTCTGCGTTAGCCGCGGTTAACTCTGGAAATGCTATTTTTTTGTAAGATTGTATTTTATTATAATCAAAAAGTACATAACCAAACTCGCCGTATTTATCATCAAAATACTTTTTAGCTTTAGCAAGCGCTTTGTCTACGCTTTTTACATCTTTAAATTCCTCTGGATTTTTTAATATATATGCAGAATATAATTTTTTTGAATACTCGTCTTCTTTTTCGTTTATATAATTGTCAAGTCTATCATATAAGTATCTCTGTCTATTAGTTTTAGAAGATTTTAATTGATCTTTTAAAGATTTAATAGCTGTAGGATCAGTTTCTGATTGTAACTTTTGCTTTATCGATATTTCAACTACATCATATCCCTGATTAGGGTTCATGACATTGTCAAAATAATCTTCAGAATAACCTTTTTCATTATAAAAACCAATGAAATCATTGTAGTTAAAACCGTCAACACCACTTAATAGTTCAGCGTTATAATCGTTATTTAATGTAATTACAGCTGCGTTTGGATTAAAATCTTCTTTGTAGTCCCCAGAGTATTCTTTATCCTTAAACTGCTCGTATTTATTTTTTGTATTTAGCTCGTTAAATGCTATAAAGTCGTTTAATTTAGATTGTAAAGGTTTTTTATTTTGTTTTTGAAGTTCTTTTTCTTCAAAATTTTCATCAACAAAAGAATCCGCATACCTAGAAGGTCTTGCTTTATTTTTAAAAAACAACTCCTCAGCTGTTAGCATTTCACCGTTTTTTGTTAGACCTTTTATGTTAGCAGCATCAAAAATAGTGACTTCGTCTTTATTTTTTTCTACATCTAAATAATTACCTAAGCCAAAGTCTTTTTCTATTTCTTTACGCTTTAATTCTTTTTCTCTATCAAAGTCGCCAACATTAAAACCTAACTCTTCAGCAACACCTAATTCAGCCCCTGGGTTTTTAGCTTTGTTAGCTGTAACATTAGACCAATCTTGTTGACCTTCTTTTTTAGTGTAAAAAACAGGTTGCTTATCTTCACCTATTTCGTATTTATATTCGTATTTGTTAGATTTTTTTACTTCGCCAGGATTTAAATCAACACCTTGAAATATAGGTGTAACACCGCCTACTTGTTTAGCGGTTCTACCAACTAAATCAAAGCTTTGTTTAGGGTCTGGTAATGATGATGGTCCAGTTCCAAATTTTGATTGACCAGTTATTTTTTCTATCGCTTTGGACGCATCCGAGGTCGATGTCACAGTTGCATCCTTCTTGTCCGCAACATCGTCTATCTTTACTTCTTCCTTAGGTTTTAAATCTTCTTTTAAAACACTAGTCTGCTCAGAAACACCATAGTTATTTTTCTTTTTCCACTCTTGAGTTTTAGCTACAATTTCCTCTTCTGGCACATTTTGCTGAAATAAAGAATCTACGTATTCTAGTAATGTCATTTAATTAAATTTATAGGTTATTAGCTTCGATAAACGCTTGGGCTTTAGCTTTTCTAGCTTCAGCTAAATCAAACACCATAGCATCCTCAGGCACTGTAGGTAATTGATTTTTTGTAAATTGAAGTAAATAATTATTCATAAAGTAATCTTTATATTTTTTAGAGAACTCATCTTGCTTGTTTTGGTCCAATGGTAAATCCTCCGTATAAGACCAGTATTTACCTTCAGACAAGTAAACGTTCCAAGCAGCTATAGTTTCTTCCTCAGAAGCCATCGTAGCAGCTATCTCGGCGTCTACAAAAGGATTAGAAACTCTTTTTATTCTATCCATATCGTATTTCAATATGTTTCTACCTTTACCATCACCTATTTCTACAATTTCGTAATCAAAACTACCTTCTGCAGTTTTAAGTATAAACTCTTCTTTTATTTTAGCACCTGATTTTAATTGACCAGCTTCGTTAACATCTTCTGGTGAAAATATATTAACCTCAGTTAATAGCTTAACCATATCTTTAGTAATGTCTGGTGTCGATGCAACTATTGTAGTACCTGCTTCGTTTAAAGAGTTTAATGAGGAGTTATTTATAACTAACGGTTTTTCAAACGCTGGACCAGTAAAAACAATATCTTGTGTACCGTCTTCTAATAAATGTAAAGCGATATCATAGCCATCAGTTTTAGAAAATCCTGGACGCTCTTTTAATATAGAGTTTACTACAGTATATTCAAAGTTATTGTTAGGATCAAAGTTTGGTTCTTCTGTTATTTCAACATTAGAAATAAGCATGCCTAAAAAATCTAAAGCAGCTTGAGGAGCTTGCTCTAGTTGCTTTACTTTATTTAATTCATACTCACAATAGTCAGACGTACAGTTGTTTGTTTCTATAGCTATTTTAAGCTTAGCATAGATTTTACCTGTATCTCTAAAAGCTTTACCCAGAATATCAAAGTTAACATCAGATGATCTAGCTATATAGTCTTTATTAAAGCCCATAGCACTACTTTCTGCCATTTGCTTTATAGTAAGATTTGTAATTACATTTTTATTACTCATTTCTTATTATTTAAAATAAATCATCAAAACCACCAGACAATCCAGCTTGAGCTACAGTCCCAAGTGCACCTGTTATAGCTGAAGTTTTATCTGCTTGAGCTTGACCAGCCGCCGCTTTTGCTTGCGCTAATAACGAGGCTGTTCTATCTAGTTTTTGCTGCTCTCTTTGCTCTGTAGCTCCAAAAACAAATTGTTTTCCAGATGCTTCAGCTTGTTGCATGCGTCTTTCCTCAGCTGTTTTTTGCTGCTGAAGTTGTTGCTCACCTTGTGCTCTTAATTTCTCGTTTTGTGACTCTTGTTGCTCTATGCTAGCTGAAACTCCTTTCTTGCTTCTAAGTGCAGCTTGCGCCAATGCTGTTGCTCCACCAGCTGAAGCACCCGTAGCTCTCAAAGTATCTAATGTGTTCGCTAGAGATATATCAGCCTCTTCAATTTGAATTTCAGCAGCTTGAGTGGCAACACCTAGATTAGCAAATGGATTAGACATTGTGCTTGTTAGGTTTTCAAATCCTTCGTAAGGATTTATAATTTCTTGCCTATTAGCTTCTAGTGCATTTAGTTTTCTTTGAAGTCTTTTAGCTTCTCTTTTAGCTTTTCTAGCCGCTTTTCTAGCAGAGCCAAAGCCAATTATACCGCTTACTATACTAGCACCTGCTCCTATTACCGGCCCCATAGTTTTATGTTTTTATTATTAATATCCATTGTTTATGTTGTATGTGCTTTCTACAGAGAAAAGTGATTTTTCACCACCTAAATCTGTTGTTCTATCTGTTGACATTTTAACTGTAGAGTAAAAGCCTTTAATGCCGCTAACCATGTCTCCATAAACAATCTCACCTGGCGTAGGAACTGATCTATTTATTAAATTAGCAACATATTTATTTTCTTTTAAAACAAAACCTGCATAGTGTTTTTGATTAGAAGGAGTTGAAGTACCTAAGACACTTTGATAATCTACTCTAGATACAGCTCCACTAAAAGATAATGCAGCGCCTTGTGTAATATTTAAATTAGCGTTAACAGTTAGTAATCCTGTAGATGAATTATAAGAAACTACAGTTGTATTTAATTGAACACCAATTCCGGTAACTATATCTCCAGCTCTTATAACACCGCTTACGCTCGCTAAAGACAACACAACGCTTGTTGTAGTTGAAGCTGCAGAAGATGATCCGCTACCCTCGGTTAAAACATATTCTCCTTCTGTATAACTTCTTATTTCTGCTGTGAAATCACTACTGTTCTGCCAAGAGCCTACCAACTGTGTTCCAGTGTTATCTGAAACATATTGATCTACATTCCAGCCATTACTACCTTCATAGCCTATAGTATTAAAGGTTTTAGAAGTTGTAGGATTTGGATTAAAAACAAATGTTATAGATGTTTTATTGTCTTGCCCATAAAAACTACCCCTATTAACAGACGTGTCGTAATGTCGCCAAAGTTTAGCAACTCCACCAAACGTTAAAAAATCATTATCAGCTAAAGTTACATTTCCACTCAAAACTAAAGCACCTGTTGTTGAGTTAAAGCTAACAACAGTGGTTCCTAGTGGAACAGCTGTATAATTTGGGATTCCTTGAACTAATAATTCAACTGTAGAATATTGCTCTATAAAGTTTTGAACTCCGTCTACTATTACGTTTGAACTAGCTGTTACAGCTCCATTTACGCTTGCGGTACCACCTATAGATTTTACAGTATAAAAATTATTTCTTAAACTAAATGCTTGATCAGGTGCGTAAGAAAATAAACTAACCCAACCTCTAGGCTTTTCATCAAAATTTAACGTTTTATAGCGTTGTGGGCTTTGCATAGACACGATGTAATCTTTGCTGTAGATATCATATGCACCTATTATCTTGCCTCTAGATTGATTCGTTGTAACAGCGTTTAATTCATCTCTGAAAAAATCTTTCATACCAAAACTAGATATTTCTTCAATACCATCTCTTGATAATCTTAATATCGCGTTATTGTTTTGATCAGCAAAATACTTTCTATAACCATATACAGCAAAACTTTCAGGATTTTTAGATATACCATATTTACCAGCGTAAGGCTGTATAACTCCAATAACTAAATTACTAGCCGTTACAGTGCCTCCACCTTCTGCAGAATAAATAGCATCTTTATCTATCAATGCTCTACTAACTTTAAGTTCTTGAAATATATTTAAATTTGTGTCTTCCGCATATAGCTTCTGTATAGAGCCATTAGATGGATCTGCAGCTTTTGTTATATCTTCGCCTACAGAGAATACGTTTGTTTGATTTATTCCAGTCCTTGAATTAAATATACCAGAATATATTATAGCGTTAAACCTTCTAGTCTGCTGAGGCTCTTCTTCAACTAAATAAGCTTTAGCTCCAAAATCTACTGTTGTATTGTTATATCCACCTCTTATTCTAGACTCTTCTATAACCCAAGAATTTTCACCAGTTAAATCTTGAACAGGATAACCGCCTATACTTTCTGGTATACCAAAAGAACCGTTCCATAGAACATCGTCTCCAACTCCAACAGACTTTTTTAGTAAAAAAGTATTAAAATATTTAACCTCTATTATCGCTCCAGCCATATTTAATTATTATTACTTATTTTTTATTTAAATTACCTTATGAAATAGTAAATGCTATATTGTCTAAATCTTCAGGATTTATAAAATTAGGAACACCACTTAATCCAACCCCGCCTGGATCGCTAGTATTTGGATTCATGCCTCCTATAGGGTTCTGACCAACAGTTGAATAACCGTATGGTCCAAAATAATTACCAGCGTTTCTCCACGCTTTTAAAAAGTTCCATTCGCTATAGAAAAAATAAGCTTGAACTCTACGTAAACTATCAAGATCTGTTCCAGGTGAAAAATACCAAGGTTTTCTATCTTCATAATTACCACCAAAGAAATATATAGTAGCGCCGTTTTGCAAGTCATTCAATATAGCAGTAGTACTAGATATAACTATTTCACCTGTAGAGGAATTGTAAGATTGAACTGTAGTTGCAATTCTTTGGCCAATCTGTGATCTTATACCACCACCATAGCCTGATCCGTCTGGCTCTGGTGAGTTTTGTGGAAAAGTAATAAAAGCAGCCATATCTTTAGCTATCAAACCATTTACGCTGTTTGTGTCTATGTTTACATAAACTTGATTGTCATTTGGGGTACTAAAACTTGATACTGTAGCTTTACCTTTAACTAAAGGTACATTTGGATTAGTTGGTGTATCTGGCCATAGTGTTTGTTTTTGCACTTCTGTACTAAAAGGTATGTTTATTGTTCCTTCGTTCGCAATTATACCATTAACGCTACATAAACTATCACTGGATGGGTGACCATTTCCACCTGAATACCAATTATAATCATTGCTAAAAACACCCGCAGCGTATACGTAATAACCAGCTTCAGAGCTTTGAACACCAGGCACTGTGTTATCTATTTTCAGTAAAGTAGCAGGTAAGTAACGCCATCCACCGCCATCTATCCAAAAAGGATCGGGAATACTATTACCAAAATTTGTATTGCTAGAATTACCAAAAATATTATAGCTAAAAAATTGAACACGCATAGCCGCGTTAAAAACATTTCCACTATCAACAACATTATCATTATAAGGACCACCAGATAGTCTTATTCTCATGTCTATTTCAAACGTAACTTCTTCTGCAATTAATCCTGCGTCTTGAATTCGTATAGTAACATAGTATAAAGCTGCTTTTACTAAATTACTAGAAGGATTTGTAATTTTAATATTACCTTCTAAATAATTTGACGCAACAGGTAAAAGTTCAAAAACAGGTGTATCAGTACCTATTAAAGTAGCGGGAGGACCGTCTACAGAATCTATTGTTTGCCTATATATCACGTAATTCTCTATTCCAGCTTGATCTATAAATCGTATAGCGGCATTATCTAAGTTAGGATTATGAGCACCGTTTTTCGCTTTAATGTTTATTACATCTCCATCAAAATCTCTTCTAGTTCTTACGGGGATTGTGTCAGGCGCTATTGGCACTGGGTTACTTCCGTTTACTCCCCAGGTAGTTATGCCACCAATAGGGGAATTATTAACAGTTATAATATCATAAAACTGTTGAACATTATTAAGTGAAACTTCTTTAGTTATTATGTTTTCAACACCGTCTATTACAACTTTAAAGTTAAAAGTAAAATTTCTTGATGGGTTTGTGTTTTGGTTATTTAAATTGTAATTATAGTATATTTCATCATAAAAATTAGCTAGAAAATCTGTGGATTGATTATCTGTAGAGTCTGTTGTTCTTATTTGCCAAGGGCCTACTAAACCACCTGGATCGGAGTTAGAATCTTGAAATATAAAATATCTTCCGATAACACCTTCGCCATTACCATCTACAGCGCTTGACCCACCTACTATTTGATCGTATCCGTTAGTAACGCTTAATAATTCAATAGTATCGCCATTAGCAGGGACTAGCGTTATAGATGAGCCAAAGCTATTAACAATATCAAATCCATTGTTTAATATATTACTTTGAGGCGGTAAACCTTCGTCAAAATTATTTGTTTGAAAAGGAAAAAAGTCTACACCACCAGGCGTTGATTGATTATTTAATATAACAGCATTTAAGTCTGATATTAAGCCTGAGCTAGATGTTTCCCAGTATATATCTAAAAGACTTTCTACAGGTTTTGTTTCATAGACTGCTAATCTTTGTATGCCTGGTATTTTTTCTGTTCTTACATCTGGTAAAGAAGGTCCAGCCGTTGTTGTTATAGTTATAAGCTCTCCTTCTATAGGAATGAAATAAAAGTCATTATTATCTTTATCAACAAGTTCTATTTTTAACCCACTATTACTTCCAGTAGCAGCAGGATACTCAGTTGTTATAGTGCTTACAGCTTTTACATACGTTTTATCTGGTAAGCTGTTACTAGAAACCAAGTCGCCAACAGATATGCCGGTTGAAGATAAATCACCTGTAAATTGAGTTATACAAATAAAATCTTGAGGTTCAGCGTCTTTTACTGTTATAACACTACCGCCTCCAGTTTGTTGATTATATAGGCTTTCAGCTTTTAAAGCTTTACCACTTTCTGTAAAGTACTCTGTAGTTGCTAATTGCCCTATTAAGCTTTCTGTAGTTATTCTAGCGACTAAAGGATTAGAATCCAAGCTGTAGAATTGAGGGAAATAATTAGGTGCTTCAGGGTTTAATGGATTAAAATCAAACATGTCGTGCACGGTTGAAATAACTGAAACCGTATCAGAGTTTCTTCCAGCGTAATACTGAGCATTTAAATTACCAGCACCAGTAGCTATAACGTTATTAGTATTTTCAACTCTACCAAAGAGCTGCACAGAACTACCAAACTGTCTTTGGTCAGGACCAACTTCGCTTAAGTTTCTAGGAATTTTATTTATATTATCGTTTATAAGAACAGCGTGAGACGTTTGGCCAACTTCCAACGTTTGGTCGGTAGGATAAGATGACATTATACCCGGTAGATAAACATTGTAATAATCTTGTTCTGTTTGTTTTACCACTATTTTCCAAGAATACCAACCTAAAGGATTGTAGTCTTGACTAGACATGTCACCATTGTATAAATCACCTGTTATTGGTTTATTCATTAAAACCTTTAGTGAATCTCCAGGCCATGTTATTGTATTTATGTTTTCATCAACATAAGGCGCGTATAATGTAGAGCCTTCAAAGGTTTCATTGTATACAGTTATAGAGCTTTTACTGTTAGAAAGTATAACACTTGACTGTCTACCGTATCTATCAGACAAAACAAACCCAACCTGATAGTTTCTATTTGATTTTACAGAACTGCTAGGATATTCTATTTTACTTGTAGTATTTAAAACGTCTCCACCGGCACTAAACACTAAAGCTACAGGGGAAAGCACAGTTCCTACAGGAAAAGTAATATCATTACTTAATGTTATAGTAGCGTTTGTAGATCCAGAGTCAGAAAAACTTAGATTTTGAGCAGCTGTTACATTTACAGCGGCGCTAGCAATTACACTGTTGTTAGTTGAGTTGTAGTTGACAACTGTTGCCCCCGCTGGAACACCAACGCCTGTAATATTTGCGCCAATAGGTATTGAGCCTGAAACGAAAGATAAAAATATTTCAGTAGTAGTACTGTCGCTTAACACAGTTGAATTAACTGAAACTACTTGGAAATTATTATCTGTAGTTACTATTGTAGTTCCTGAAGGAATATAAACACCAGGGTCATTACAACTAATAACCATATCTGGAAATAAACCGGCTGGCGGAGAAAGTACTTTTGTTGCTTGAATATTTATATTGCTACCTGCTAGATAAGTAGAGGCTGGTCCTATATAAACAGCTATAACTTCATTTACGTTGAAATCTGTTTTTTCACTACATATAACATTGTAATCTAAAGTCGTAGGTGGAGTTAGCTTATTGACAAAGTTACCATACATTACTCTATTACCTGACACTTCTTGTGCTAGTGCTTTTAGAGGAACTTTATCATAAACTCTTATTAATTCACTTTCTGGCAACGTAGTGGTTGGTTTAGTAGACTTGTAGTTGTACGTGAAGTAGTTTATATCTCCAATAGTTAAAAAAGTATTGTCAGTCAAGCCAGGAGCAGGTATGTCATTACTTAGTTTTATTGTCCCAGCTATTGGACTGCTAGTGTCAGTTGGCGTAAAGTCAGTTATAGTTGTAGAAGCAGGTATGCCATCACCTGAAATTATTTCACCTTGCTTTATACCACCTCGTATACCATCTATGCTTATAGCAGTGCCAGCTGTTATAGTTCCTGATTGATTTCCATTTATAAAAGCTATAGCAGCTGAAGACGCAATGTCATTGATAGGTATTTTATCAATAACTCTAACGGCTAGAGAATCTGATTCTTTATATAATATTTCTAATTCTTTTATTTTTAAAGCATCTTGTATTGTATAGTTGAAAAAAGGTAAAGGTATTCTCAATCCTATGCTATTGACCTTGTTTTCTACAAAATAAACTATAGTACTTTGATAAGCCTCTTTTTGATCGTCTTTAAGTGTATTAGGGGCTTGCTCATACATAAAATATCCATCTTGCTTTGGTATGAAAGCGTGCTGCGTAAATGGCGCGAATATAGAATATTCATTATTAACAAATTTAAACCTATAGCTAAACCTTGCAAACTTACTTTCTAAATAGTCAGGATCTCCTGAAAACTCGAAATCAAAATAAGGGTTTGGATTAAAAACAATAACTTGGTTATTAGTAACATCTATAGAACCAGTAAGCCCTATTTGATCACCAGCTGCATTTATAGCATTTACAGTAACTCCGGTTGGTTGTAGTTCTCTTGAATTAGGGTTTTGTAAAGATACAGTAGAGTTTGGGTATGCGCCGCCTGAAACATTTATTTGGCCATTTATGCTATTTATATTTATAACATTTCCACTTTGTGTTCCATTAGCTGTTGCGGTTCCGCCATTAGGCAAGAATAAACTACTAACATCTTTCATGGTGCTTTCGTAGTAAGTGTTGGTTGAAGTGCTAGCTAAAGCGCTTTCTTCATATAGCTCTATAGATTTATAGGGATTGTACTTAGCTACAGATATTTGATCTTCTGTTATGTAGTATGTTGGATTTGTTAAACCAGAAGGGTTAGCTAAAGAAACATTTATAACTCTAGGTTGATTTCTATTATCTGTCCAAAAAAGAAGATCTTCTAGTATATTTACACCTGTTATTAAGTTCTCTGTAGAAAAATTTAAAAAACTACCTTTAACGAGAATTGTTGATTGTCCAGATAAAATATTGTAAGATACAATAAAATTATTAGATTGTTCTCCACTCGGCGTGTAACCTGGGTCATAGTCAATCCTAGAGACGTCTTTATCTGTAAAAAAAAGATAAACAGTGTTGTTAACTTCATCAGCTAAATTACCTATGCACATTAACTTAGAAACTCCTGTTAAGTTTTGAAAACTTTGTATAGAAGCGTTACCTAAAATATTTTCTAAATTACCTACATTAGCACTTTCAGACTTACTTATCTGCGCATTTTGAGCGTCTCTATATTCTCCGTTAGGTAATATGCGCGCGTCCAAGTCTTTGTTCATCTTGGACTTTAAAAAAGTATTTTGAACTTTAGCCATTAAATTTTAGTGTTTTATCCATTTAGACTTACCTCGCATGACTTGAACAATTTCGTCAAGCTTTATATTAGATAATCTTATTTTAGCATTTCTAAGTTTAGCAGATCTATCTTTTTTTAATCTTTGAACAACATACTCCTGCTGACCAGCTCTTGTGGAAACTACGCTGTAAAGTATAGAAGCGTATAGAGCGTCTTCTGCTAGCTTAGGTACTTTAGTGTCTTTATCGTAAGCTAAGCCATCAGAGACGTATTCTAACACGATTAACTTATCGGCTAAATCACTAGAAAAAGACATTTTACCTTCTCTTTCGTTTATAGTAAAATAACCATTTACATTAGCATATTGAGGATCTGTTCCGTAAAACTGACCTAAATTCCAGTTGCCATTGTAACCATACGCTTCACTAAAATAAGCCCAATCATCTAGATTTAAATTGTTGTTTAATAAATCTATATTAAGGTTTTTCCATCGCTCTTCAGTTATAGAAGTTCCTTCTAAGTTTTCACCAAAGTTATCTTGAACTGGAATACCTGTAGCATCTTGAACAGGTGTATTATAAGGTATTGTAGTTAAATTGTTAGTTGGAAACAAAGGTCTTTTAACTCCAGCGCTATCTATCCAAGAAACTTTAACATAGTTTACATAGTCTTGAGGAAGTACGATGCTTAAGCTAGCAGGCACTGTTAGCTCTTGAGAGTGTATACTTTTTAATGTATCATAGCTAAATTCTTGTAAAGATCTTTTAGCAAAAAACAACACATCAGATTTTTTAGCTGTTTGAATTAGTTTACCGTCACCAACGTAACCCACCATAAAATTATCTATAGCATCGCTAAGTGTTATGTATTTATACCCGCCGTAGTTATCTTCAACAGTATCACCGTAGGCGTCTTGATTTCCATAGTTTCCACCACTTAGTGTTTTTAATTGAACAACAACATATGTGTTTTGAGAAAGAAGAACAGGTACAGCCTGTGTTCCTATGTATATCGTATTGTTGTTTACCTCATATTGACTAGTGTATTCTGTAAAATCACCGGGTAAACCAGTAGAGCTAGTGTAAAGTTTAAAGTTGTTTAAAGCATAGTTGGTTTCTGTGTTATCGTATGAACCAAAAACTAAGTTTGTGTTAAAATTAGTAACAAATGAGCTTTGTCCAGCCGCGTCTGAAACTAAAAAAGGCTGTGCACCTTGATAATATTGTTGGTTTGTTTCTGTTACTAAACTCATTTATTTAAGATTTTTCGTTAACTTGCACTTGTTGAGCTTCTTGCGCTGCTATATCTATTATAGTAGGGTTGTTTATGATAACGCCAGCATATTTCAATATACCAATAATTAAGTTAGATTCTTCCGAAGTGTCTAATTGAAAGTTGTTAGATGTTCCAGGATTGTATAGTAATTGCCCTAAAGAACCTGGCGATGAATTCCACGCAGGTACAGTAGGTTCAAATATACAATTAATGGTAACAAAATCTGGCAACGGGCTTATGTTCAAAACCACGTTTTTAGTAGTGTTTGAAGCTGTTAAACTATATTGGTAAGCTAAAGGATGTTTTTGTGTTGGAGCCGTTAGTTTAGATCTTGTTATTTTATTATAATCGCCTTTAGATGTTAGTTGTACTATTGAATCTGTAGTTGATCCAGGTTTATTATATTTAGCTAAAATACTACCTAGTAATCTAATTGTACCACCGTAATCAGTGCTTAATTGTGGGCTAAAGCTCCAGCAGTTATAAGTAGTGTCATAATTAAAGCTAACCTCGTGTTCAAATGGGTACAGTTTATATCTATTATTTTCATAGATGTTAAAAAACTCTGTATCGTTTTGAATATTGTTTTGATTTTGACGGTTTAATTGATTTCCATCTGGAAAATAAGAATTAAATATTTCGTTTTGAACAAGTTCTGCTAAGCTATTAAACTCAGAGGGTGGTAAATAACCACGTTGCTCTTTGTTTAATATGTACAAGACTGTTTGATATACTTTGTTTATACTTACCATTATTAGTTTTTTATTATACTATAAAGGCGGCCGAAACCGCCTATGTTATAGTATCACTTGTTTTTATAGTTTTTTATCTATAGATTTATAGATTTCAACACCTTCGTCTGTTTTTAAGAAAGCAGCAAAGGCTGAATAAGGGTTTTCGTCAAATGGAACGTTCATTAGTTTTCTATCGTTAGAACCCCAATGGAATGTTCTTTGATCTTGAGATAATCTAATTATTCCAGCTTCAGCTGCTCTAATAGAGAAGTTTCTAAGCTGAACATTATCATCATTTGCTAAATTAATAAATAACGCAGGGTTATTTCTAGCAAATAAAAGTAAATCTCTTTTTAGCTCTTTAGAGCTCATACTATTTACTTTAGATCCTAACTCAACTCTTAATATAGCTTCCGCGTGATCTATATCTATATTTCTAGCTGCATTTAAAGCATCAATTTGAAGATCTAATACGTCTAAATCATCTTCAGCTTCAGCTACTGCGCTAAACTCTTCGTATATTCTACCTTTTAAAGGGTGATACAAAGATAATAGTTTTTGTAAGTTTTGTTTTTCTTTTGGAACTTTTAATGTTCCATCTCTAAACATAATGTGACCAAGTGTTGCCTCTCCTTTTTGCTCATCTACAAAAGGTGAACTCTGATTGGTTGCATATCTAATTTCTTTTTGATTACCTGTTTCAGAATCAAAATAGAGTAAAGAATGCTTAGACGTGTGTCTACTTGGTATTGTATGTGTTAATGGAGTTTTATTACCTCTTAAATAATAAACTCTATCTTTTATTTCCCAACTTGGTTTAGTTGGTTTTTGAACTTCCGCGTTTTTCACGGGTGTTGGTTGAGTTGCAACCTCAACAGTTTCTTCTGCTTTAGCTTTTTTAGCCATGATATAATAAAATTAAATAGTTAATAATAAAAATCCTGAGGCTGCAAAAGCAGCCCCAAGAATTTTAATTTAAATTATGCTCCTTTGAAAAGAACAAAGTTGTTAGCAGCTTGAGTTACTAAACATCTTTCAGATAGGAAGTTTACTTCCATAGCATCAAGAGTTGAAGTAAATGCACCACCAGCAGAACCAGTTAACCACTGCTTCATTCTACGGTCATCTCCTTGAGAAGCTCTGTATCGTACGTGCAAGAATGGACGACGAATATTAGTTCCTAAGATTTGATCGTAAACAGTAGAAGTTCCAGCAGGTACTAATACACCTTCGATTGAGTTAACTCCAGAAATAGCTCCACGAGTTGAAGCATCGTTTAAGTATTTCCAATCAGTTTTGTAGAAATCATAAGATCCTCTACGGAAACCACTGAAACCTAAGTTCAATGCCATTTCTTCTGAATTTTCAAATAGTCCAAAAGCAGTACCGCCAGATTGTCCAGCAGAGATAGCAGATAACATATCGTCAAAATCAAGAGCAGTTTGTCTTTGTAAGAATAACATGTTTTCTTCAATAGCACCTTGAGTATCTAAGTTTTTCAAGATATCATCGAAAGCATCAAGACCAGCAGCAGCAGTAAAACC